>Ga0065711_1004394_pt1 | contig 49654 bp, 30 predicted proteins | sample Hoacrofraction12_FD_59098 | JGI IMG/M metagenome (GOLD analysis project Ga0065711, IMG submission 59098) | Hoatzin crop microbial communities from Cojedes, Venezuela - Epithelial fraction 12 v2 (version 2) | ecosystem: Host-associated > Birds > Digestive system > Esophagus > Crop | place... | reverse complement strand
GTCTGCCGACACCGTCGCCACGAGCAGAAGGGCTGCAGGACACTTCCAGATACCTGCTCTGGTTCAGACCACGCTGAAACTGAAGCAGCACAGACTACGTAACTCCCAACTTCTGCCAACACTGATTTGCTTCTAACGCGCTGGAGGAAGGCTAACCGGAATAAGTCTTGGTCAAGTCATATTTTCACCACGTGCCCAACAGTTACGAGGGTGGTCATGCTGCTCTTCACCTCTGCACTTCAGATAAACGTCCAGAAAGTAGTTCAGCAGGAGAAAGGAGCGGAAAGCACGACTGGAGCAGAAGATGGAAGGGAACTGGAACGGGAAACGGGTCAGTGCAAAGGGGAAGAGTGTCACAACGGGGACAGAAATCAGCGCGTGCAAGGGTAAAGGGAAGACACGTCAAAAAATAATGAGAATTGTCACCAATCTCTCGTATTGCTGGTCTGAACACTACAGAGCACGAGGGGAAGGAAGCGTTCCCAGGGCACTGACCTATTTTTTCTCAGGAAGGGGTGGGCAAATTGCCTTTTTAAACACGTAACATATTTCTCCCATCCTCCCAGTCTCTGTTCTCACTACCCTTAAAACAAGTTGCATTTATCATGACTATATGACAACTCTGAAGGAACAAAATTTACATTTTGTGCCCCAAGCACTGAGGGTGGCAGAACAGACAGATGCAGAGAAAAGGGCTCATTTTGACACATACAGAAAATAAATGGAAAGTGTAGGAGAATGGATAAGAGGCTACATTTACTTTTGAAAAATTAAACCATTATGAGGCCAAAGAGTTTATGTGTGGGCTCCAGTAAAGCTCAGACAAGAGGGGGGAAACATAAACAGCTCATTTTATTATCCATCATGTGAGAGTCAGAGTCCTGCCAGTGGAAAAAAAATGCCCTTTCTCTCCCACGCATAGAGCTCTTCTCCCCACACCGCCCAGAAGAGCGAGGATGCTGCCAAGGAGACAAATACCCAGCGGGCTCCTGGTCCCGGATGTGCCTTGTCCCCGCCCGGCCCACGACGGGGGCACAGGGCATCGCTCTCCCCGGCCTGCGCTGGTACAGGTGCTACTTGTGACAATGCCACAGCAGCGCTGGAGCCACGAAATCCTCCCCAGAAGCCAGTCGCTCCCTGTTAGCCTCCCACCTCTTTAGTTTTTATCTCCTGATCCCAGCAACTTCCCCCAGCAAGCTGCCCTGCGTCACAGCCTCTGCCACCGAGTGTGCCTACAGCGGAGCAGACACCAACGAAAGAACCTGCCCTTGCTTCGCGGAAGGAAATCATATTTCTGCAGACAATCCCCCTTCATTATTCACGAGAGGAATAAAGCCACCACACACATTCAGTCTCCATGAAAGAGCAGGGAGCGTGCTCGCTGTTTTGCAGCAGGTGAAATGGCTGCCAGGGCTCCAGGCTGCGCTGCCACCGTCCCCGCTCGCCTGCTCAAAGCCAGCGAGCGCAGACAACGCCGCGCTAACAATCCACAGCTCCGTACACGCTGTCCTGTTTATTTTCCAGCAGCGAAGTGAGGGACTCTCCTCGAAGCTGATGCAGCGAGTGGTTAAACGCATAATTGAGGGCGCAACTTAAAAATGCTCCCCCAAGAAAGTTTAATGATATGTAAATACGAACGGCGCTCTCAACTAGCAGGAAGCCAGTACATGTTCACTGTCTCACCTGGCATCCAGCGCTAGGGATAATAAGGCAGAAGACACTTCAGAAGTGGTCTGGAGCTACGGGGCATCAATGGATTGCTGCCATTAAAACAACATTTATCAGGACACTGTCAAAGGGGCTTTAATTTCGACAGTGAATGACTGGCCCTTGGCAAGATTCTGGGTCAGAAAACACGCAGAAGTGGCCGACAGCCACATTCTGACCCACACTACTCAGCTAGCTATTATGACAAGCAGCAAAGTAGTTAGAGCAGTCTTGTCTCATTCCCTCCGGAATGTAATTCTACCACCGTGCCCATTTGCTCTGTCCTGGGAGTGCTTCATCTGAACAGCTCTGCAAAGAAATGGAGAGGACAAGCAGCTTTTACCTGTAGGACAAGATAAATCCAGTACCACAATCATTTAATGAGGACTACAAATCCTACTAAGTGCTTTTTCATTTATAAGCCCTACATAAAGGGGCAGGAGAAAGTACGGTTCCCCTCCAGAATGCTCCAGACAAAGACAATGCCGCTTTTGGCCTCATCACAGGGTGTTAATGCAAGAGGATCTGCAGCAAAGCCGCTACGAAGAACACCACAGAGCACACGTTTTAGTGATTATGCCACAAGGCTGGTCTGCTTCAGCAGCATAATTCTCCACCATTACAGTCATGCTTCAGCGAGGTGCAGTCATTTTCCCACAATACCACTCTAACAGCTTTATTCCATTTCTTTTATGCTGTGTCATCAACAGGAGTTTCCGTTACTTGATTTGGCAGACGCTGGAACAGAACCAAGCCTGTTGGTCCTCGCCCCAGAAGCCCAGGTGCGCTGTTTCACAAAGCGCTGTCACATGCTGCCTCTCCTTACCACACCAGTCAACAGGACCTTTCCAAGACAGTCTCTGTATTCTCTAGATCACAATAAAACAGATTGAAGACAGAGGAAACAAACTGGATTAGGACAAACTACAAAGTAACTCCCACACTCCTCTTGCATCATCTCTTGGTTTTGAGGCCCCGGGATAACCAACCAACCAACCAGATCTGGTATGACAGAAGAATCGTGCTCTCCTCCAACGCAAACACTGTCTCCACGTTCTCTCACTACGAAAACAACTCGCAGTATCATCCTCACGCAGCAGGTACCACAGCATCCTCAAACATCAACACACACCTGGAGAAACTTCCACGGAGAGAAGGCAGTGCCAGAGGCGGGAGCACGGCCCCGGCTGCATCCAGCGGGCAGGGCACACCAGCTCAGCCTGACACACTCTGCAAGTCAAAATGAAGAACACGCAGACGACTCGCTTTCCCTCCAGGTTGGCTTTGCTGCCCTCTCCTCTGCGTCCCACCCAAACTATCTGCCTGACAGGCAGCCTGTAGTAGGAACGCAGTCTCCGCTACGATCCCTGCCCCGTGCAGGGCTCGGTGTCCTGCACTGCATGCACCGCTCCGCAGGACTTCGGTGACTCCAAGCACCTGTATAACACCACGTACTCGTGAGAGCTGACTTTCACTCAGCTGGCGGGCAAACACGCGGCTCTTTGCCTGTTCTCCATTCAGCGCTGTCCTGGAGAGTGGAAATTCATTTTGACATCGTGCATAAAACAACCACGTTTACTGTCCCCCTTTCAAAAGGGGAAAAAAACCTTGCTACCTTTTCTCAGTGCTCCCTCATAGCTTTGCCTTCCACTTTGTCGGCTCCAGCTGCCGGGCAGCCGAGCGCACGGCTGCCACCCGAGCTGCAGAGCGCACGCTGTCCCTGCTCGGCTGACAGAGCGGGGCTGAGCAGCAGAGGCTCCAGGCTCGCTTTGTCCTCAGGCTCCCGGCAGCCACGCCAGCCCTTGCCAGATCATTCAGGTTACAGCAGCAGGGACCCAGAATGTCGTGGTACCACTGTCCATTTAAGAATTAAGCAAAATTGTCTATTTTACCTGCCAGACAGCGCAATGAGATCTAAGGAAACAACATTTATCTGCAATTTCCCCACTGCCAGAATCTGCCAAGAGAAACCAACTTCTATGAATGTAGTCTACATTCAGATGGACTCTGATCATCCTTCTTGCAGCTAAAACCAGTGTTTCTCAGAGTTTGCACCTCCAGCTCACCGTACAGTGCTCCAATGCAGAAAGAAATAACTTGGTAGTAGCTTTAACCACACATTAGCTTGTGTTATCAGCACGGACACGTTGAACTAGCGAACCATGGACACTTACCCTCTTAACCCGCTTACAAACACTGTAAAAGCTGATAAGAGACTTGCTATCCAAACCGACAGACAGCAAATGTTTATTTTTCCTCTTCCAGATGCAACAGGGTAGATCACGCTGCATTTTGCTGCGTAGCGTAGTGTCAGCGCTGTGATGGAGTGCAGTGTCACATCGCCGCAGGACACGATGAGGGGTAGCCCAACGGCACTTGAGACAGGCAGCAGGATTCGCTAGCAGTTCGTGTTCCCGTCAGCCCTCCGAGTCGATGTCTGTTGAACATCTACAGTCTCTCCATCAGTCAGTATCACGCTGACAAAGCTATACATATGTATACGTATATTTTCTTTTTACGTACGTCCACCTGTATGAACTAACAGCTATCTGCTTCAGCAAGCTGCTCGAGCAATCAGTCCTCCTTTAAACAGCTCCCCATTACATACAGACACCTACATCTTTACACTCTGCTTCACCCCATCACGACTACAAAAATCCCTTTCTGACGACTAAATTGGCCTTTTAGTAGAACAGTTCATCTGCGGGAGGAGGGAGGGCGCCAGGAGGAGGACACCAATTGTGCAAGTGAGAATTACGAGACAGAAAAAGACTTTGCACCTTTTAAAAAGGTTCTTAATCAAAGAAGTAAGTCATCCTCAGCACTTGAGAATCTGAGAACAAGCTTATTACATGAGAAGTGCTTGACAAATCTGGTACCTCAGGTTTCCCCTTGAATTCCCAAAGAGGACGAAAATTACTGGAGTGCACAACACAGAGGTGGCGGCGACAGCCCTTCAGACAGCACCGCTCCCAACTACAAACCCCGAGGAAAGAAGGAATTTATTTCCATCCCCGAGGAATACAACAGAGACAACAGAAAATGTCAGGACCGACTCGATGTCAAGTCGCCGGCGTTGCTGTGTTATCACCTAATCTGAACTATTTAACAGAACTAGAGAAATTTGTGCTTGCAACTTCAGGAGATTACCAAAGACCTTCCGCTTAACTGCAACATTCACAGAAGAATTTCATGCAGCTTCACAGTACCTTAAGTCTACAAATTAATTTGGAAACAAACATGTTTCTGGTGCTAAGGTATAGCCTCTGTCCACGCTAGCCACAAGGAAAGAATATCGCTCGGCTTCGCCGACTCCGAGCCAAGCTGCAGAGCACCAGCTCCGCTCGTCTCACGAGCATGGAGGGTATCGCTCCAAAAGCCCCTCACGGCCAAACCCGCCCCTGACAACGCCTCTTACACCAGCCTGGACGGGTTTTTGGCAAACACAAACAAAAAAAATCTCGGTAACTTTTCCCATCTACTCTCTCCTGACAACGCGTTAGTTAGGGAAGAAGCCGAGACACAGGCTTCTCACAACAAAACCGAGTTTACGTTGGAGTAAGATAAAGTCACAGGCAGCGTGCTGATACATCAGTTAAAGGTTTCCAGAACTCCCACCCTGAGCAGGCAATGGCAGCCTTTCACCCTTTTCTTCCCCTCCTGAGACAGTGAGTGGCAATATGGCTGCTGGGGTGACGCAGAGAGACCCTGATGTCTGGAATCCATTTCTGCCGATTCCTCACTACAGCAGGGCAAGCAAAGCAAGAACGTGGGGGCAAACGCTGCTTCACGCAACTGAATCCACTCAGACTGGCACAAAGAGGATGAAAAAGGACAAACTTTGGGGTGAAGGTTTTTTCCTGAATAAATAATCTCCGAGTTTCCTGAAATGCTGCAAAAGGCTTACAAAATCACATCTCGAAGTTTTGTCCAGCTCGAAATCAAAAGCCCTGATTGACAGCAAAAATAGGTCTTCGCTAGCAATCAACATGCTTTGTTTTTCAGCCTCTCTGCATTTTGTGGACAACAGCCCAGATTTTGGCAGATTATTTCATTAGGGGAAGCTTGCAGTTTCACTAAACATGGCTTTCTCAACAGAAAATTGGTATCAATCATTTCACATTTTTTAAGCAGACTGAATGATTCATCTCCAGGAAATCTGTATGATAATCTAGAGTTACAGCTGATCAGACAAAATTAAAGGAGCAAATCACTTGATTTTTGCCACTGATACCATTGTATCTTTGCACACAAACAGGAAAAAAAAAAAGAAAACAAATCCCTCAAACAAGTCTAAGTTTCATTACTTATTTTCCCACTTCCTCCATCATGCGGTTTAACTCCAGATACGCCCCCCGTGATCCCTTTATCTGCAGACAGGTAGGAGGAACGCAAGCTGCAGCCAACTAGCGCGACGCAGCTACGGCTGTACGCAAGCTGCTGCTTTCCAGCGGTCACAGGGGCTCGCACAAACCTTTCTGTGGCTGTGTTTTAGCTGCATTTTGCTCCCGGCATCCCGCTTAGATTCAGTGGGTTTGAACAAAACAAGCTATTTCTGCTGGGGGTCGGGGGGGAACGAGAGGGGAGAAGGAGCTTTATTAATAACATTATAAATAGTTCAACAGGCAGACATCAAGCCAGGCGTACCAAAGCAACCACTTTGTCCAGTGTTTGACTGTGGGTATCATCTCAGGTCGCAGTAAACACTCAAGAGAACAGTTTCGGTTCTCTGAGCTCCACAGCACAGAGGGCACAGCTTCTCCCCTGGAACAGCTTTCACTAAAGGGGCCTTGGGCTCTTTTCCGACCCCAGTAGAAACAGGACACATATCTAATCCTACCAACTTCTTTTACCAATTAGCTGGCTCTACATGTGGACAGTTTTGTGCACAATATTACCTAGGTAAGTAAATAACCATACCTGAATCCTCCCGTCCTAGGTGCCTGCTCCACTCTCTCCAGAGGGTCCTGCATCTCCCCAGGCCTGGAGGAGGACAGAAGCACCTGCTCCTCCCCCAGCCAGGCTCTGAGCCACAGCTGAGTCCACTCTGGCCAACACCATCAGGGCTGCCTCACCCCACCTGAGCGTGGTGACTTCACTGGCCCACACAGGGGGGCAGAGGAGGGGTCATTCGCTCTCCGGATGAGAATTTCTGTTCCTACCTAACAGAAACTAAAGGGTTGCTCCCCCACCCTGGCATCTGCAGCTTCCCTCGCAGCCACTGTTTTTACTCAGCCAAGGCTTTGCTGGGTCAGACAGTCACTTTAAAACTAGGAGAAACCAGGTGCTTTTTATATAAACATAATTAAGCAATTTAATGAAAATCTGTTGAGTCCATCTCTCTCTGAGCATAGGCAGGGCTCGGCTTGGTGTGTTTCTGAAGGCGCGTGACACTTGAATGCAACTTTGCTGTCACCAACAGGTTGCTGTGAGAATTAAATGTTTTTCATTTATTTTTTTATTTTATAACTCAGGCTAAAAATAAGAATGTGACTCACCCAGACTTAGTGAGTATTGTCTTAATTTGTAAGCGGTCCTGTTAACTTTGATGTAGCTAATGGTGAAGTAGTCAGTAATCTCTGACTAAGAGGGATAAATCTGGTAGGGGAAGGCAGATGAAAGTTGCTACTGTTCAAAACATCACAGATAAAGAGAGAACGTAATTAAATAATCTCTCTGATTTTCAAATTGCAACAGAGAGATGCATCACACAGCATGTCACTTCTGGTTTCTCAGAGAGCTGATTCTTGTTTTACTCTGAAGAGAATCATCTCTATCCACTGCATGAGACGACTGATTGGCTTCAGCCTAACTGGATGTTTTGCCAGCCTCCACTATGCTCCTGCTCAATATGTCATGTAAAATAATGTGCTGAAAACTGGCTGACCTGCCTGTCTGCTTGGTGTTTATAAGGAGTTTGTCTCCATGGTATTTCAGTTCTTTATCTGAAAACAAAACAGGAGATACACGAAGCCAAGCAAACCTTGAAAGGAGAGCTGTAACAGTGGCATACTCCAACACGATTTGATGGCCTAGACACAATTCTGAGAGGCTAATGATATGTCAGCGCTCTCGTCTTGCTTCCTGAGAAGCCCCGGGAACACCACGATGCTCCCCCTGCTCCCACCTTGCTCCGGCACGTGCCCCGCTCTCCCCTGGTCGTACGAGCATCGCAGACGGAGGCTCAGCCGCCGGCAGCCAGAGCCTGACCCCCCTTCACCGCCTCCACCCGCGCCCCAGCCGGCTTCCTCCAGCCGTCACCAACACTGCGGGCACAGAAAGCGAGGCGAAGCCCTGGGCACTCGTGGGAAATGGCCGGGTGGCAGCTGTGTCCAGAGCCCGGCGGTGCACTGGGAAGCTGAAGCAGCAGGCTGTGTGCCGGGCAGGCGTTAGAGAGCACCCGACGTGCAGATCCAGGGCTCCACTTGCTACTGCGGGGGCCGAGCTAAAGCGCTTTTAGGAATTGAATCATGCGTTTGTAGCTGGGACAGCTCCATTTGTCATGAGTTAACCTGGTGTTTTGTCCATGGCCTAAGTACCTTTTGTACAGAGCGATCACTTTATCACGCACGTAAGGGCTGAAAGACCATAGGAGCAAAACAAAAAGACCGGAAAAAAGACTTAAATTCCGACTTTCTTTACCCTCTCCTATTCGCATCTAATCCAAGTTCAAGTAAATGATAAATGATACCATTCTGTGATTCCAGGGTAAGAGACGCAAGTCTTCTTCATATGGCTTTATTTGAGCAGTATCTAAAGGCTTCAGAAAAGGAACAAACTTCCAAAAATCTGGGCTCATATCTAACTCACTTGGGAAATTTACACTGCCTGCCTGGCTTCTCGGGGTCTAGCACGTCTTAAACCCGACGGTTACTCTGACGGGATTCGTGGGTTCCTGCAAGTCTCTGCACAGGCTCCGAAGTTCTGACGAAGTTAAACTGGGAGCAGAGGCCTGCGAGCGCCGAGGCTGCTTCCGCCCGTCCTTTCTTCCCGGCCGCTGCGCGCCGTGCTGCCCAGAGTCCCCGCGTGGGTGCGCGTGGCGAGGAAGAGGGGGACAGGGAAGAGGGGGACGTGGCAGACGCTGCCACCGACTGTCGTACGGCCGCGGTCTTTTGAGAAAGCGGAGGCATCCACCGAATGCGCCTCATGAGGAGAGTCACCGGGAGGCTGCAGCTTTTTACCACTCTGCTGTATTTACTTTGATTTGTGTTGGCTCTTGTATTTTCCCTTCCTTAGACAGCTGTCTCCTCGGCTTGTGTACTCGTACTATCACCGACGATAACTCAGTTAGGGTGTAATTCTTGGAAGGACATATGGCACAGCAACAAATGGACCTCTAGAAAGCACCTTCTACCATACGGCTTATTCCGTTTGTCAGCCAGCAAAGGGCCACGCAACAGCAGCGTGCCTACAGCAGGAGAACTGCACTGCTGCCAGGTCGGAGAGGATAGCGATGATTAAACTGCAACGGCGCCGCGAAAGCGGTACAACATTGATATTTAGACTAGGTTGTAGAACCCTCCATCATCTGCTGCTTAAACGGGGATTGGGACAAGCAGAGGGAGAAACCAGGAGTGGATGGATTTCTGCGAACTGTCACGTTAAAATGGCTTCACTCCTGCAGCAGCTCCGTGCTGCAAGCCGGCGCAGCTGAACGGGCTTGGGAAACAGCTCAGCACAAAACAAAACAAAAAAAAGGAGCTTGCTCACCACCAGGCAGGTTTTCCCTAGCGTCCCAAGCTAAAATGTTAACCTGGATGTCTTTCAGGATAAATATCTCAAGAGTTATTTGTACACAATGCTGCAGTGTTTACCTTTTGATTACAGATCTTTACACGCTGTCCATTATTATTGAATGCCAGGATGAAAGGCAGCCTAAGGGCCTGAATGCAATGTTCTGTCACAAAGAAAATACAGCAGAAGTAATGGCAGGCTCTGAAAGCAGAGATACACCAGGCTGGAAAGGAATACCAGCACAGTATCAGGGTTTCTTTTGCAGAGTGCTTGGCTTTTGCTTTAAAAAAAAGCTCCACGCAGTTTTCCCTGCACAGTGGCATGTAAAGCTTGGATTTGGATCTAAATGCAGAACGCACGTATAAAATCCTCGTGACTAATTTGTGCCTCTTGCATTTGTCCCTGTACAAATTAAATAGGAATTACAGAGCTACGCTTTCCAGGTTACTGAATTTAACTCCCAGAAAGTTCCCTGTTAGGATTGGATCCTAAACTGGGCTTCAAGAGTTAGGACAATGTCATAAAGTCTAACGCTCACACTGGAAGCAACTGAAAGAAGCAACTCCTTGTCACTTACTTGAGTAAGGGTGTGCACTCAATATTTTGTAAAGATACGGTAGATTATGAAGAGTCAGTAATCAAGTTTGATTTTGATCAGCTGTGAAGTATGGTTATTTCAATATCTAAAAAAATTTCAAGTTTTAACTAAAAAGTGCCAGGAATGGCATACAAAGATAAATGTCAAAGAAGGATTCCTACAGTACACGTACAGGTAGGATACATGTAGCATTCAGCTCTGCAGATGGGCTCGGCTTCCTGAGGTGTTATTATACCTCGATTTCTATCCAGAACCACAATGAACACTACAGTTTTCTTGAACCTATCTAGAAACTTCATTTTCAATCATCTCAATGAAGTTCAGTTTGTAGCTATGTTCCTGTTTGAAGTCATTTATACAAATGTCTCCAAATTTTATTCATCTTCTCCGCTACACTGGCGTATAGCTCACTCCTCAGTCTACGCTGGAATCACACGATTCGTCTGCGATTTGCACACTCCTGCTCCAGCAGTCTAGACCTGGATTTTGAAAGGCCAAAGCCTGGGGCTGTTTCCGTGAAGCATTTTGATGTCTCACCTGATACAGACGATTCACGTTTTGAACAAGGTCACTTGTGAGGTGTGGACAGCAGCAGAGGTGTCCAGACTTCTTTTTATAACTGCCTCATGACATTACCTCACTTATCTGCATACTTCTTTAGCCAAATTTTGGCAGGATTTGTAACGAAAAACCTTTCCACAGCTATATATTAGTGCACCTAGACCTGACTGGTTAAAGCAGATTTCCTGTAAATCTTGAGCTTAAGTTTTTAGTTCTGTTCTCTTTTACAGCATCTTAACGCTCGCTGCAATACTTCTAAGAATACAAAACCCGCTTACTACATCGAAGAAATCCGACCTGTTGACTAGATCCACTCGGAAATATCCCTGCCGCACGCCAGTCAGGCTGCAACGATCCGAAATGCCACCGCCCCGCCTGACTTCACGGAACAGGGAAAAAAACCCGACCTGAAGCACATACAGCTGCTTTACATCTAAGGGCAGGAAAGCAGGCAGTAACATTTCTCATACAGTCTTGCATTAGGTTTAATTCTTATTAATGAGAGCCATTAACACTATTAAAAATCTAATTACATTAGCAATTTTCTATCATGTCATATATGAGTAGTTAAGTATTGGTATTTGTTTTTCCTAATGGGATTCAAAAGTCTAATTAAAAGTCTCTCTTTTGTGGTTAAGTGGAACGAATCTTTATGAAAAACAAGACACTTTTAACAGCCACAGACAGTTTATTTCCTTAAATCTCACACTTCACAACCATCGTTCTCTTCAGCACCTTAACCATAAAAGAATGACACAGAGGCAGCCAGAAAATCAAATGAACTTACTAGCTGCTACAGCAGCACAACTGGAAGCCCCTTTCTGCTCCTGTCACTCCCCCCTCAGTGCCCTGTTGTTTTAAAGATCACAAGAACTGAGTAACAGGAATAAGGACAGGTACAAGAAAACCTTTTGGCCCTTTAAAACAACACTGCCTAAGAGTACGATGTTGCAACGTTTATCAGTCATGTTTGCAAAAGCTGTATTGTGGATATTGCCACAATGGAATAAATTATTCCTCTGAAGAAATTGGTACAAGAGAGAGCAAAAAAGCCCATTTTGTCACAGAGCTGCCCCACAGGGTCTGCCAGAACGCCGTGTGTTTCAGCACAGCTATTCTAGCAACATTTGGCTACTTTAAGCTGAGGTCTCACTTTTCTTTTGTAAGCATAACTGGTAAGAGATTGTAAGGCAAAAACAGCCTCTGGAAGCTTCCCCGCTTTCATTCAGAGAGGCAGCAGGGCAGCCAGCCAGCCCTTTCAGCACTAATTCAGAATTTCTGTCTCAGTGGCGGCTGATGCTCTCTAGAAAAACCACACTTCTGTGCCTTCAACCCAGTTAACATTTCCAAGAGACTTCTCACCCTTGCTTGTGCTGAATGCTGAATCAACTGCTTGTGTAACAGAAACCCCTGGTAAGACAGAGCAACAGCAGAGGTAAGAAAGGAAGAACAACAGACATTCGGGACCCCCTAGAACACCAAGAAAAAGATAAAATCATTTTGTGAATGCAGCAACCAGTAAAACCAGCTACCCTTTAACAGTCTAGGACTTGGACTACACCTGAGGAGCAAACTAGCCGCCGTCCTATCCTGAAAGCACCCTGTCCTTCAGTGACGCCACTTTATCTGCCGGTGATGATGTATGGGGATTACTTTGCATATCACTGAGCACTGCTGCTTTATTCTGCAAAAATCAGAGCATTTTACCGCAAAATGCAAATCTAAAGTGCTCCACAGCGTGCTGGCTTTGCTTTTCCTCAACGTGTACAGATCAATGACAGGTTAATGCTTAGTTAACATTTATTAAGAGCAACATGGTTTCAGCAACTTCAGACTAAAGGTGTCAATTAGATGACAGATCCTTCATAGAAGATGAAAGAACCTCTGTGTTGGGCAGATACTCCTCTGTTTTGCTGTCGATGATTTATTAGTTACAAGGTCCCAAGTGTCCAAGCTTATCAGTAATCAGATAAGCAAGTATGAACTAAAGGGTATCGTTGATTATTTATTTCACGGAATCTCACTAACAATGGCTGCTATCAAACTAGCCCAAAAATTAGAGATTCACACAGTCTTACAGCGACCACCGGAAAGTAACATATCAGACACAGCTTTAGGTAGTTCGAGCCTACTCGAGGTAAGCCTGCTAAAAGCCTGTGTAAGGGTAAGCAACCTATACTCAAGGTCATACTACAAATCAGACACATCAATGCTGATTACAAATTAAATTCTCTACTGTCTTTTAAGTCGGTGCAGACACTGAGACTGTGTGAAGTGTCTGGCATCCTGTACGTAATTACTACTAAATCTGAACGGGAGAAATTCATACCCACTTGTGCAGCGTACAAATGCTGGCTTCATGATGGGGCAGGAGCAAGTCAGGGACCCTTGAGTGGGCAACATTTTTCACCCCACAGGTTTTCCACCTTTTCAATTTGTAAACTCACAACAATTTTCTAGCAAAGGTGTAAACTCAGTGTAGCTGTCTGAAAATGAGCTTGCTTTACCTGTTTGTGCTCTGCAGATCAAAATCCACTGCGCTGGACTGTCATTTTGCACCAGTACGAAGGGCTGCACAAAACACAAAAAGGTTAGCAAGAACTCAGACACGTAAATCTAATCTCAGTTCATCTTCAGTATGCAAAATAGAAATAAAAGCATGCTACAAACAAAAGCCGAGATCCGGAGTATCAATACATCAAGCACGCAGGAACTGAAGAAGCTCCACAGTACCACTTTACAGGGAAGAACATCCACTATACAACTGACCCATGCCTTTGTGTGGGCTGGCCAACAGATCTCTCGCCTGCTTCCAGTGAGAGTCACTTATCAGTACTTCCAAAGCTTCTAAAGAGCTATCATAAAACCCATGCTAGAGAAGACATACTAGGAAAAATCCTTTTCCCCCATCTTCTTTGTGTATGGCCTAGACTCATTTTCTTTCATGGCAAAAGAAGTCATGAGGACAATCTTCCCAAACCTGCAGGAATATTTCCATTACACATATTTATTTTGCAGTGTGCACAGAACTGAACCCAACCTCCGTTTATCAACAACACGAGTATTAGGGATACCTTTTGGTGCAGGAGATTTTTTAAAAATCATTACCTGCCAGCAGACAAAAAAACATCTATATCATTCAGTGACAAAATAACTCAGTGGACTGTCAAAATTTTTAAAAGTGTGGGGGGAAATAGATCTTTTTGCAAAAACATGGACAGTCAGTTCTTTTATGACAAGGTACTACCAGAAGCTCTTTCGCATCTCAATCAAAAGGCTGCAAGCTACAGCCTTGAATTTCAATTGCAGACGGTAAGATGTCACACAATTAATATGATTCTACTTGTGTAGTATAATCAAAGCACGAGAGACAGGAAAAGCAAACGTAACATATTGTGTGTCTTCAGTTTCAACCTATGATGCACTGAAAGAGACCATTAACATCTCAGTACCAAACTCACATTAATTTCCCCGCATCTGCAAGCGTTCCCTTCTTTCTCAGTACCACCACGCCACCCTGAGCCAGAGGCAACTCTTCTCTCTGAGGTGTTTACAGAAACTGCCAGGAACACGTTTCTCATCCTTTGGAATGCACCAGATGATGTATCAGGTGTCATATTTTTCTGCCAAAGTTTCCCCAAGGTGGATGATCAAATCTTCTTTGTTACATGTCATTCTTCTCATCTCGTATCTGACTACCCCCTTCCCCTGCTCCCCATCACTCTTTGTGCAAAAGAACACCTACTGGAAGAACAATCTTTTACTCCTGATCACGCTCTGACGTCTTCACTTTCTGTCTCTGCGTCTCCTACAGACACAAAAAACTTCAATGCTTTCCTGCTCACCACATGCACCCGACTAAAATCTCAGTACACGGCGCTGTGATCCCATTCTTTGTTGAATTTTTGTTTCATGGCAGTGACAATGGCTTCTGGCCATCTGGATTACTTCAAGCTATAGAGAACAAGGGGATGTTCTGCAGGGAACAATGGTGCTTTGGCAAAAAAAGAGAGGTATTAAGATGACTAATAAGTCTTTTCTATACCCTATAACGCACAAGCGTAGCTACTTTTCCTAAATAGCTGCCTTTCTTAAGAAGCCTGTTCTTGGTGTAACGGGACTCTGCTATTAGCGACCCAGTTCTGCTATTCTGATCTATCACCACATCAGGAGATCAAAAACCAGCAGCCACCTAGCACTGCAGTGACAAGGCAACATCCTTCTGTTTATGCATTCTGATCTTACATACGCCTCATTTGTGTTTTAAACTGGGAATTTCCTCAAAGAACAGCAAAAAAAAAACCCAGATAGGACAGATCTAAAAATGATAGGAGAATGGCAATTTACTGATTTTTTTCTCAGTACAGCACCACGTTCATAGAAACCATTGGCGTTTTGCCCCCAAACCTGTCTATTTTTTCCTACTTTTTATTTTATCAATGGATTTCTTTTACTATACCAGGTGAGGTACCATGTGTGCTTCGCACGGTGAGACACAGGTGCACACACTTAAGCCTGGAAAGAGACGTTGGCTTGCTGAACCAACCGCTGAAAAAAGCGACCAGACCCTGAAGAACCCCCTGTAAACACCTCATCCCCCAAATGGAGCCATTTCTTCAGCTCCAAGAGCCTCCGAGATCAAGCACAAAAGATGCTCAATACTTCACACAAATTAATTTAGTTCATTAGATGCTTCACAGACTGGCATTACAAATATTCATCAGCATTTACCAGAGCTGAATTTCAGTCTCTGTAAGGATCCAGCCATGACCAGCACTGTGCTCAGTACGGGGCTGCTAATATAGAACATTAACAGCTCGTGGGTAATGGTCTGTACGGCTGCACAAGCTGAATTTCATCCTTTTAACTACATGACAGGTCATTTGGTGCTGTTTCTGGTGCCCCTTTGGAGGAGAACAATTGCATAAGCTCTCGGACCAACACTGTGCGTGTTCAAACATGCACATCAACAAAACCTTCCTTCTCTGAGCCTCCCACACATGATACGTAAAGAATTGGTAGAGAATGCAATCAAATACTCCAGCATTAGCTCCTACAGAACGCTTCACAAAGTATGGTCCCACATTCAGGCTGGTCTCTCTGTGCCTGACTTTGCAGCTCAGCTCAGAAGTTGGTCCATTCTTAGTGAATTAGTCAAAATTAATTTTCGGCGTACAAATGGAATTAAACCCAAGGCGGCCATTGCGCTGGGAGACGTAACACCCTCTGCCACACAGCACCGTTTTTACTGCTACTGAGTACAACATATGTATACTGTGACGAGCGTGTAGGATGTGAAGTGAAACATGAATGAATAATTCGCCTTCTACACTTAATTAATTAATCAATTTTCAAGCATATAAGTAAACGTTAATAGCAAAGGTTTAATGCCAGTGCATAATAAATAAACTTAAATATCACTGGCATATATTTTGAAACATCAAAGGAAGGAAAGGAAAAAGGAATTGTGGAAGTGAACAGTTTGAAATAAAATGAAGTTTAGGTGACCTAATTAAAGGCTTTTCCTCAACTACAAAAAGACATCAAAGTGCTGCTTCTGAAGTTCTTTTGCCAAACCAACAGCCTCAAATTAAAAGACTGCATTAATTTCAAGGAATGAGTCAGAGAAGTACTACTGTAAGAGCCTTCAGTCCCTCTGTGTTGCCACAGAAACAGAACATTATGGCTAGTTTATAATCCAAGTGCTCCATTTATAGAAGAGAATTTATTTTTCATTCTCACCTTTTCATTTACTCATCCAGATATATAAGAAAGCCCCTCAGAAATTAATGATCCTTCTTCCATGACTGACAGCCGGAGTTTGGACGTCGAACAATGCCTGTTTCATATCGTTCTTGCTCACCGGCTTTCTGGCACCAGAGGGAGCGGCAGCCTTTGTGTATTTGCAACGCGGAACGGCCAAACTGGTGAGTCCCTGGCAAAGCTGGGCTCGGGTCCTCTGCCAGCAGGGCCAGGACCCAGAGAGCAGGCAGAGCTCACGGCAGCAACGTGCGCGAGGGTGGGCCCAACGGAGGAGAAGCACCCAGCGCAGCGCGAGATGCACCCATCCTGCTGGCACGCCCAGGCATCACCGGGAGTATTTAGAGGACACCCAGGGTTATCACCCAGGTTTGAGGTACACGGGGTCCAGTTTGGAGCTGGTCACAAACCCTAGTCCCTGTTCAGCCTGATGGGTTTGAAGAAGTAACCCCAGATGGAAGTCTGGACCGGCGCCATAGCACAGGGAAAGCACAGCTAGAGCAGGGACGCGATGCTCATTTCAAAAGCCGTGTGTGGCTTTCTGTCCCCACTTACAATGGCCAACTGCTGGTTAATCGTCTTGAGGAGCACGCGCTGCGCAGCGGGGACACACGTAGCTGTGCTCCCCTGGCGCTGCCGAGGGAGGGGGCTGGGACCCCGGCTGCACGGGGCGTGCAGGGCAGCCGGCGAAACCCCAGCTCCCAACACCCCCACCTCACTTCTGCCCCCGGGACTGCTTTGCCACTGAGGCTTCCTGACGTTAATGGCTGCACGTTGACCTGAACCTGGCATGATCCAGCTCCTAACGTCAACAGACCAAATCTGCGGGAGAGGAGCTGCTGCAAACTCCACCCAAATAGCTCCTTGCGAGCTAAAATAGACGGAAGCTTTTGTTTCACTCATCCTGTGTACACTTCGCCACAAAGGCTATAAACTGTAGATTCTAGAGAAATTCAATATATATACTATGCTCAAACGACAAATTAATCAGATTGAGTACTACCTTCTTGGAAACAGCTAGCAACATGCCTTGTTTCTATGGCTTTTAATGAATATTCTAAATCGAAGAAATGCATAAACATAAGGGTAATTTACATTGCTAAAGTTAATCAGTTTTCTTATACATTTTATGCATCTGCATGATTTTTCATCTGTATTGCATAAATGTGTCTTCTCCTCACTTTTAATATGCATGTGTACATTCCAACACTCCACTCCTAGTGCCTTTTCATTTTTACAAATTTCTAGAACCACGCCTGTCTCAAGATTTCAGAATTCTGTGGCTTACAAGAAATCTGATCAGCTAAAGGCTGCAAAATACTTACAGATTCAAGGTGGCATTTAACTTCGATGTGAACTTGCCCTTTTGTAACTCAGTTTTTCTATCAGTGAAATGATAATAGGAGAATCTCCTTCAGAAGCTGGCATATCAGCAAATGTCCAACACAAAGGACAACTCCATTAAAGAGGATGGTTTGTACATACAAATGTTGGGTATGAAATTTGACAAGGGTACTGCAAATCTTCACTGATTAGCATTTGCAAAGGTCCCTGAGACGCAGGGATGAAAGGTCTTCACTACGAAACAAAATGCACATTTGTTGTTAACATCATTTTACGTTTAAAAGCTTCCTCAGCCCACCCTAACTAGACACTAATGAACCTTCAAATATTTCTCTGGTTCATTCCAGCACAAAACCAAGGACTTGCAAATTCTTCTCTGGCAGGGTCAAGAGAACCAGGTACCTAACAAAATAAGTTATGGTTGTTTTCTCAAGAGGGTTGACCCTTACTTGATTTTGTTTCAACCACGTTTGCAAGTTAATTCCAGTCAAGTCCCCATCTAATCGACAGCGGTAGAACTGGGCGCAGAATTAACGTCATCTTCTAATATGCAACATTTCATTATTTACAAACCAACAAAAGAGGTTTAATAATATAATTTGGGAACTCAAGCACACCGGTTAGTTGAAGGGACTTTTAGATCAGTGAAGCTGCTATTAAAGTGCCATCAAAGCATTTCTGACTCCACAGAATTAATCATGAAATCTGTTCCTGCCAGCTCACTTATCATATCCGAAATATTAATTTTGAGCAAAATTAAATTGGACACCTACCGACAGCAACATTTTGCCCTTCAGAACTCCCCTTCACATTGATTTATTAGCGGCTGCCAGAACAGTGTACCACAGCAATTTATTACTACCTTCTCCATGTTTCCCTGTGCTTACAAATAGTCCTCCAGAGTGAAAGGTGCTACCTGACAGCGTTCTGACAAAGGTGCATTTTTCAATTTGCATAATGTTCTTCAGAATTATTAGGATGTAAGGAAAGGAATTTCATTTTGTTATCAATGGGAATGGGTGATTCACATAAAAGAAATCAAGTGGAGATTCTGTGCTGAGTTGCTTTCAAATAAAGCAGACCTAGCATTTTCATTAGGACTTGGTGTGATCTCAGACAGGAGAGTCAGCAAATTCTTTTGTTTTCTTCCTCAGCATCATTTTCTTTGCACGCGAGACAGCCAAAGCCATTTGTACCGAGCATTAGGTACGAGTGGTAGCATTAGGTAGCAGCGGGTCTGAAGGTGCAGCGCTAGCCCGAAGAGAGCTAACGGCATACGCACACGCGTGCCTTACTGCTTTTCGGAAAATGCCATGTTAGCAAGGCGCTTTTCCTTGGGTGAAAAAGCAGAAAAACCCCACAGTTCCTCTTGCCCAAACTGAGGTTCCTTCCCCCGCAGCTAGAAGCCCTGGGATAGCTGCACATAACGCAGGACAGTTTGGCACGGGGAGTTTTAATTTGACGTCAGAAAGCTATAGCTAATGGCGGGGAAACTTGACGTCAAGGTATGGCTGGTCTAGGTTGGAGTTACTACCTCAAATGATCAGCCTGATCCAAACCCCTGACATGAAAGTGGCTTCTTCAATCTCTGAAACGTTTGGTGTCTGGAATCAAACTCTCATTCAGGGGCTTTTAATTTCTTTCTGTGGAACCATTCCATCCTTCCCGTTTCTTCCATTTCTGTGGCTGTACAAAGTACAAGCCATCCCACTGACACAGGGGTTGTTTTATTCACTTGCTGCCTGAGAGAAAGACAACTCACAAACACAGTGGTGCCTACCTGTTCATATTCCTGGCTCCAATCCAGCTATTCAATCTATGTGCTTATTTTTAGGCATGAATAGTCCCATTAACTTCAATTGGGCTGCTTGTGTTCTTAAGTAAAACAGGTGTTTAAGCACTTTGCTGGATCAGAGCCTACGAACGCACATCTGCAATCTTCCTTGGCTCAGTTCAAGGTTTCTTCCTAATCACTACACATTTATCCAGGAATTCCTCTTGTTTATACTTGCACACACAGTCAGCCTTTGTAACAGGCTACTCGACACGTTTAAAAGCAATTGTGTTTGTAATCAGAGACAAAACTGCCTACGTAGCAATATAAATCTGTACATACATCTGTGCGCTGAGGGAGCACACGTAGCTGAAAGTGTAATAGAGAAGAACACACGGCTGGACACCAGCGGAGAGGGAGCTTTTGGTGATTCCCTGGGAGGCAAAACAAGTTCAACATGCGCAGGACCAAACAGAACACTCCAGATGCAGCTAGAAAAAAATGTCATCAGCACGTGTCAGAAAGCACTCTTTCAAAACACGAACATTCAAAGTAAAAAGCTGTTAATGCTGCCCAGCAGTTATCAACTCTAAAAATTCATTAAATACAAAACCCCTGGTCTTTCCTAGAGCCACCTATGGAGAACCTGCTGCTAGCAGTTCTTCGCATCGTTGTGTATCGCCAAGGCCAACATTTCCAATCCTGTGTGAAGCTTCAACAGCTCCTTGTTCACAGAGCACGAGAACTCTCGTGCCCACTGCCGCCATGCTCCCTCGTCTATAGGCAGCACGCTACGCCGTTTCACACTCTGCGCTGACACTTGTCATTAACAGGTAAAGCTCTCTTGGGAAAACTTTATGTTCTTTCACCAACCTGTGACAGCCTACCTCGCAGCGGAGTTAGCTCTCTCACAGCAGATGGTTTTGCACTTTTACCCCCAAACCTGAGCTGTTTGGCAGCGTCCTCTGCCTCTCAAAGCAAGGAAAAGGGACGCCGTACACCCGCAAAGCCCCGCGCTGCTGCTGCCCGCGGTCGCAGCTCGGCACAGGCAGTGCTGGTGTGCAGATGACAGTCCGTGGCAGGAGCGGTGCTGGCACAAACAGATCTCTGCGTCTTTCCCCGCCTGCTCCTGAACATGGCAGAGAGAAATCATGTCTCTAGCAGGTGAAAAGGCCGAAGGAACAGCCACTTTTGAATGGAGATACCTGTTTCTTAAAACATGCTCCAAAGCCTAGTGCGTTACAGCGCTCTTTTCCAGTCTTCTGCTTTGTCCTTCGGAAAGGCTATTTCCTATTAATGATTTCCAAGTACAGCCCCCAGAATACTTCCGCTATAATCACAGGGCCAGCAGCAAGCCCGTTTTCATAGTCTTCACCAAGACCAGCTACCTTCAGTCTTGCTCTTCTTTCAGCAAAGACAGCACGTCAGGATAAAAGCAGAACGCAAACGAGCACTGCGGCAGTGCGAAGGCCTCAGGCCGTCACGCCGTGCTCAGGAGCGGGAACGGGAAGGGCTCTGTCTGCTTCATCCCCCTGCCAACACCAGGTTTCACACCGTGGGGTCTTCCACACTCACTTTCAAAAGCTGTTTAACCCACTTCTTCCCTTAAGTTCCTTCTATCATCTAGAATAATTTACTCGTTACTTTGATAAATACCCTTTGATTCCATTTTAATTTTTTGTTGTTTAATAGCACCCTTGTTATTCCTATTCATAGTTTTAGCAAGCTGTCATGTTTTCTGAACCTAGTTACCACTCAGTGCCCTCAGATGTTTATTATATACACATATTTTATCATCACTTTGGCAAATTGCTTTTATTTATTCAGCTTACTGTTCTCTCTTCATCAGCCTTTCTAGTTGCTTAATCAGTCTTTTTTGCTGACCTTTTCTGACCTACCTTCACTTTTGTCAATTGCTGTCAGCTCTTCATGTGCACAAGAGATCAGTATTGCCAAAGCAGTATTTACAATTTAAGACTCAAATATACCAAGATATGATTAAAAAACCGGTGTTTTTCAACAATACCTGAGCTTCTTTTTACTAGTCTTATGAGGGAATTCTTTTTCTTATTTAAATACCAGAATTTAAACATCATTGGAAATCAAAAATGAGACTCTCCTAATAGCGTCAGGAACACAGGGGCTTTCAAGAAAGAAAAAACAGTCTAATGATTGTGAAATTTGTATGCCAAATCTGCAGCAAGTCCAAGCAAATGAAGGAATTCAGTCTTTATCATTACTCTACACCTAGTTTACTACATAATAGCCCTATAAGTATTCCTTGACAATCCCTTCCCCATGATTTCACACACATTTCGCTTTGCAAAATCATACTGGCTTCACTATCTCCTCTCATCTCCTTTCTGTTGAAGTACTGCTCTCTTCTTACATTAAACACTAGTGTCTCTGTTTGCACACTTTCTAGATGACTTTATTTATTATTTCCTGTCATATTTCTAACTGTGAGATCTTAAAGTTATCATCTGACCTCACAGGTATTCACAGTTCTTCCAAAATGCAATATAACCTGTGAATTTATTTGCCATGCTGCTTACCATGCCTTCTAGATTATTAAGGTGTTAAATAAAACCAGGTCTAACAATAAACTCAGAGACATCACCCTATAACTCAGTGTAGCTATTTACCAACTTTTGTGACAGATAATGCTCATATCTAAGATAATTTGAACTATTTTTTCCCAAGTAAGCTATGGCAACCTAAGAGATTAAATTCTCCTCCTGGATGTAACTGCACAAACACAAAGCATAAAACCAATGTAGCCCATTAGGGATCAGTTTTGATACAGAACTCTAGATTAACCATTGCTATTGATCTTTCTTAGATTATTAGACCTATACATATTTCAAAGATACACACATAATAGCACTAGGAAACCTGTTGTTTCCTTAATAGGTCCACAATACTTACAGCTCCCAAACACATTTATACACTGCTTTGATGAAAGCTGTCAGACAAATATTACAACGTGCATGTGTTACCAAGACACAGATTAAGAGCTGATGATCTAACATGTACCACCGTCAAAGCCACAGAAAGAATACCATAACCACATGGGGGCTAAAATAGGCCCAAATGACCAGTTTTCAAGGGCTTGAAGAAGACTGAAGCATGAGGAAATGCTTCAATTTTGCACAGAAAGTGCCCTCATCCCAAGGTAGGAAGGAAAGAATTCTTCTACACTGCCTAGTCCCTCTTTCCTTCCTTGCTTGAAGCTTTTGTGCTTTGGTGCCTCACACATCCATCAAAATTAAAAACAATAAAGCCAGGATCCGTCACTGAGACTGAGTCTTCTCCCTTCTTCTTTACAACCAAGCAACTACTCGCCTCCACGCCTGCTTAACGGACTCAGCCTCCGTCGACAGCGGTGGCAAAAACCCTGCCTATCTGTTTTCAATCTTCTGTAAGTTACCGGCTTCAGTTTACACAGGGGGATGAATCTGATTCAGAATCCCCCTCCCCCAGTTCTTATCTATTTGTCTCCCTTAAGAGAGAGAACATTTACTAGAAGGATGGTCTTTCCGCAGGGGTTGAGCAGTGCAACAGTGACATCCGATGGCTGGCTACGTTAGTCTCCACGGAGCTCTCCTGACTTGCCAGTGGCCTCCTCTCCCTTGTTAAAGGCAGGTGAGGGTAACTGACTGTTAGCTGCCCTCAGTGCAATTTAGTCATTTTACCTCCACATTAAAACTACCTGGGCAGTTTACTCCGTGTTTCCTCCGCGCTAGGAACTGTCTTCAAACGCAGCCCTAGACAGGGGCTGACTCACGGAGGTCTCCTTGCGTCGCTCGCTAACGAGGGAGCCTGGGAGCAGACAGATAAGCAGGCTTTCTTTTCGCTCGTCATTTCTAGCTGGAAGGGAGGTGCATGTGAGGCATTTGTTGTGATGAGCACAGCTCTCAGGAGTCTGCTGCATCTCTTCATCTATCAAACAGGTAACGAGATCCTAGCAGAAACACTGGTGAGTGTGTGTACAGCAGTACTCTGCGTGCGAAGTGGGGGGGAAGGTTATGAGAAATGGGAAATACAGAATTGCTGCTTAGTTTAAAGGGATCCAAAATTTACGTTCCTCAAATCAGAGACCGCTCAGCTCCCAGGCCCACTGAGCAAAATAAATCTGAGCTTTTAATTAACTAAAATCTGAACTCTAAATTCATATTAATACCTGAAGTGAGGAGTAGGCTTTTACAGTTTGATGGCAGTGGATTTTGTTATGCAACTTTTATAGTATGCTTATTTAATGCTGTTTTGCAATACAGTGCGACAAGGAGTAAAGAAGTTTGGTTATTCTGTGGACTTTCACTTGCACTAAAAATGCCCTATTCTGGTGCTCCCCAGGGTGGCTACGGACCTCCTTTGGCTTGGCCACGTACAACTGCTCTTATGTTTTCTCCTTACAGACAGAAATTACTCAGTCTTGACTGAACAGTCCAGTAAGTGAAGCAGCAAAACGTTCCTCAGCACAAGATAAATCTGATACAACAGCCAAACAGGAGCAGCCCAGATAAACTACCCTATGTATGATCAGAACGAATCCACAACACCAAACTCCTCCAAAGCTGTGGGACAGAAGAACCAAAGACCATCCTGATCCAGTACGCTGCATTTGCAGACAGCCATCCAATACAGCTTTAATTCAGAATATTTACTTCACATGCTTACATAAAGCACCTCACTAACTATGCAACAGTCTGAAGAGCAAAAGCCACAAGTACATTCTGACACAGGTGGAGTTGAGGTGCAGCTAAGTTCTTTGTTATTAAAGCTCTGTTTGGACATGACATGACATACTGTAACCTGTGGCATCTCCTACTGCATCCATTGCTTCCATAAATACTGTTGGTTGTCCAAAGCTTTATTATCAGCTAATGCAGTAAGCAGCCGATATTTTTTAAAGTCTGAAACGTCTACACTGTGTTCTCTTTATAACCTATGTTTATTGTATTTCTATGGAAAAGTCACCCCGAGGGACTGCAAGCCATGCGTAACCACCCCTCTGTAGTGCATAGGCTTTCCTTTGAATGCAGCATACTCTCCAGTTCAGACGCACACACTGCTTTCAAACTCAGGGAAAAACCGAGGTGAAGGGAGTTTGCCATCTTCCTTCTTCCTTCCTCTCCCCTCCACCCCCCCTTGTCTTATTTGTCTATTCTGTTGCCTCCACTAATGAATCTTACTTTGCCCAAGTCTCATTGTCATTTTGTTGAAACTATTCAAAGTGCCTCAAGCTGCTAAACAGCTGGCAAAATACACAAACATTTAAGACTTTAGTCTGAATACTAAATCATGATTTCCAGGAGAGAACAATGTGGTCCTTTCTGATTGAATGCCTTCCTTTGAACTGTATGTCATTTTTGCTTTCAAATTAATCTGAGTGTGGAAAACAGGTTGAGTATATTTTTATTAGAAGGCATTCCAAATATTTAGACAGTTATTTGAATCGTGTTTTGGCAAAATGATTATGCGTGTCAGTCTGAAAACATACAATTTCCATATTTCCCTTACATTAACTTTCTTTAACAAAGGATTATTAAAATCTTAAATGCTATTTACTCTTCTTTTCCCCTCCCTCTCTGGCACGCATACTTAAAAAAAGCCCTAATAAAATATTTGGGATACATTAAGAAACATCTGAATTGCCATTGCAATTCTAGTGTAGTCACAAGCTTGTCATTAAAATGCATAGCACAGTGCTAGTGCAGCTGTATACAGCTTTTATTATTCAGACTGCTAAATGGATAAAACATATTTTAATTTAACGTAAACTGTGCAGCTAGAAACACGAGAGTGTGAGGCTTTTTTATTTCCTCAGGAGAAGCCCAGATCCTTGAGCTCAATGATACCTTCTCCTGGCCAAGAGCCAATCCAGATTTATCGTGAGAGGCCCCGTGCTGCCTCTTCAGGCACCCGCTTCGTAATACTTGAAGAAGCTGGTGGGAAAGGCGTGCTTTCAGCCTCTACCACCGCTTTTTACGAACAGGTACCTGTTAATATTTGCAGGGCCTCACTCTGTACCCCGTGGGTAGGACACGGGCAGCCGCGCTCCGGCTGGGCGTCAGCTCCGACAGCGCTGGGGTCAGCCCAGAGCCCCGGGCACAGAAATGTCCCCAGCTCGGCAGCCTGGCACACACACTGTGCCTTCTGTTCATGTCCCGAGGAGTTCACACCAGCTTCAACTCTTTCCTGCAACGAATCAATCAGTCTCCATATTGACTGAATTGTAGTTGACCAGTTCATACACGGGCTTTGGTAGTAACCTCATGCCTCACCACTGGGCTGTGTTATTAGCTGCTAAACATCAATTCTTTCTAACCACAGCCTGTGTAACCATCTCTAAGTTTTACTTTGAATTTCATGTATCAGGTGAACAATAAAGCAGAAGAAATGCTTCAAAGCTCACACGCAAATCACCCGGAGCAGGCTGCCGGAACAGCACGGAGATCCGCAGCAGCACACCAGCAGACCCTACAGAAGCACACCCTGAGAGACCGGCAGTCAAAGAGTTGGGCACGCGCGTTCCTCCTTTGGGCAACCTGGCAGCAGAAGTGCAAGAGCAGATCATAGCACAGGCTGTAAAGGACAGTCGGTAGAGCCCCTGCACCAGCTGAGCTGTCAGTGTAAGGTAAGCATCTAGCCTTGAAAGCCAGCAAGTCCTTTGCCAGATTTCAGCCCTCTCCAAGCTAAGCAACAAGGTATTTTCTGGCCCATTGTGAGCCCTTCTATTGAGGTGGCAGTGGAGTCTCATTATCTCCGTGGGCTGTAGAAGCGCCTCTAATTAGCTAGTCACCAATGCTCTACCAGAGGGTATTTTGGAGTAGATATATTCTAATTGTCTCTGTTGGGTGTCTACAGTGATTCCATAGAAAACAACCTTCACACAGGGCATGCTCAGCTTGGAGGCATTCCTGTCTGCTCTTTCACTCATTCACAGCATTTTAAGCCTGGATGCCACATAAAGCCGAGATGGACGTGCTACGATTAAAGACAGAATAAAAATGAAATGAACCAATAGACCGAGGTTAAAAATTGGAAGTAGCAACAGCTAATTAGTTCCATAGTTGAAAAGAGAGAAGCCACAGTGCTGCTGTTCAAGAGGCTACTGCTGCTATTAGAATATGCTGGTATTCCCGCAACGTGTTTCTAAGTTTCTATTTTTTAAAAAATTAAAAGGAACATTTTTATTATCGATTTCCAGTTGCTAAAGCTTCAGTTTTTCTCGGTCTTCCCATAGCAATCTGTTGCTAGTCACTCTGACATCTACAATGCCAGAGTCATCACCTACTTCTCCCATGCCACAAAGAGGGTTCTGTAACACAAAGTAAAAGAGAATATTCCTTAGCTAGTGACAGAAAATGGCTTGACTCACAGACGCCATCCTCTTCTCCTCTAGTTGGAGGCTAAATTAATTGCCTTTTATCCCTTCCTTGTAATATTCGTGATACCGATGCTTACTCACACACACACTCTTTCATTTCCTCACCGAGATCCAAAGGGCCGGGTTCTCCTCCATCCCACACCTACAGGGCTATGGGAATGCAAACATGTCTTACTATAGATATAGGTTTATGGAGAAGGACAAAAAATGGTTACTTAGAAAAGTCCTTACGCTACCCTATTTTCAGAATGTCTTATCTGCAAGGATCTTGGTCACAGGCTCTTGGGTTCATAAGGTAACGTCTTTAGAAGTGCAAAATTATTTCATATGATTCACACATTCAGAAAAAAAAAGTTAAGCTAAACAAAAAGTCATATACATAACACAACGGCTGAGTGACTCAGATTACAAGACATTTCACTTAAAATATGTGATCAGCTGCCTGATGGCAGGATTACTAGCGATCTGAAATGAGTTATCAGTCTCTACCTTTTTGTTTTTAAAGCAGACAGTGCTTCTCTGAGCTCTCTGGCACCGGACCTCACTGGCCACCAGGCAAACTCCAGTCTAGACTAGTCTGGGCTACAGGTTCCCTTGCAACACGGTCAGTGTCAGCCAGCTGGCCCGCAGCCAGAGAGTGGCCATCGGAGCGGTATTACGCTTCCATTCAGGTGGAGGAGACTTTACTCTACTTGGAAATCAGATTTTCTATCAATTTGCTAGACAATCAGATCTCTGTGGGAAGCAAATCTGCTTAGTCATTCCTCGGTCCTATCTCTACTTATTACTCAGATCTTTGCATAGCAGCAAAAGGTCTGTGAATAATGCTCTCGCATTAGAGGCTCGACACACGCCAGTAACCTCAGCCTGCTGGTGTTATTTTTAGCCACATACGTCTGCTGCATCCACGATTATTCCCATTTACAGGAGGACATTCCTGAAAGCTTTCTTACTTTCCATATGCAATTCACAATCTTTTCTTGGCTGTTTATGAGATTTCATCCGCTTTCTTTCTTAAGTTTGAAAGTTACTGGAGCTGCTATTCACTCACGTTTCACAGACTCATGCATGACTTCAACTTTGATAGCAAATGCAAATCACGGCAGCATATTTTCATGAATTTATTGCTTTTAATCCAAAATGAGACTTCCATGTCTGGAGATTGATCTAGATACTTCACCACTTAGGTAAGGATGCATCTTAATGAAAAATCACAGGATGCCAACAACACTGGTTGAAAAGTTACTATTTTCTACGAACACAATGTTCTTCCAACCCTCCTCCGATTCAGATGTCTACGTGTCTAATAATATTTTTCAGAAATAGTATCCAAAACAATGTCCAACCTCCCTTCAGCTCCGAGAAACATGTTTCAGTTGACTGAACAAATTACTTCCTCAGTATCACACAAAGGATACAGGTAACTGAGTTTCTCTGCCTTTCACTCCTTCTAATCTTGCTGATGTGTTATTTACATTCTGTTCAATAAATGAAATCAAGATTAAAAAGTTGAGCTGCCTGAGGGCACTCTTTGCTAACACAGATTTTCAAATGTACAACTTGTTTTTGACTTTCAATAACAACCAGAGAGATACTTTGGTTTATAAATTACCCATGTGACGTGCGTGTGTAATCAGTGGAGCTCCCAAGAAATAACTACATTTTCTCTTCTGTGTACCTGCTCTCTACTTTTTGATTGTTCTGTACGATCTGTATGAACACGCTGCTCTAGCAGCATCTGGCCAGCTTGCTGGACTAGGACCAAGAGAGCAGGAATTCACGATGTGAACACAAAGAGAAACCTTCGAAGCGAGTAAGGGTGAGAGAGCAATGCTTGAGAATTACAGCGCTGATACACCTCACCGGTGGAAAACAAGGACTAGGCTCTGGGTGGCACACTGGGTTTGTTGGGGGGACTATATTGTACCAGGCCCCAAGCTGAGTGGGATTTGTTGCCAGCCCAACAGTTGCCACTGTTTATTAGAGGCATTTTTCCTCAGCCAGCGAACTGAAAATGACAAGAAAATAATCAACAGTTGTCTGAGAATATAAGCCACCAGCAAGCAGTCCTTCTCAACAGCGTTAAAAAAAAGCAGCCATTAAGCTTGCTTAACACAGCTGGAACTGGAACTGGTTCTGTTTCTAAATTGCTCCTGAAAGCAATGGAAAAGCCCAATTGAGAAAGAAGTAGCTGTAGGAGCCAAATTGCAAATGGCTTGGAAAGCAGGCTTTGCAGCTGACACGTTCTTCAATGCTTGGTAAGAGGGGTCAACAATCTCCGAAGACTGATACGACAAACCGCGTACTTCCTTCCAAACTGGGGGCTAAGTGTGCAAGAAGGACCTCGCGCAGAACGCCGCCGATCAGCATTTCTGTCCAGCTTCCCACTTTCGCCAGGATTCTGCTGCTTCTCTCAACACGACGCAGCTCCCAACCCGCGGGCCCGTGTCCACGCTGCCTTGCGCCGTCCGAGACTCGCGCTGTCGGCCGTGCGTGCATGCCAAGGCTGCCACCCCCTCCCGCCACGCACGGCGTCAGAGTACGGGGAGCACAGGAGGCACGCCTGAGAGAGGGACGTGTCTGGAGCAAGCGTATTGCCGAGGTGTCCTTGTTGGTTGCTCCCTGACAGACAACCACAAGACTGACATGGTTTGCTTCTCGGGACCAAACCAGCTCCTGACAATTAAATATACACAAGTGTCCTCCGTCCTCCGCTGAGCAGGGTCTAACACCAGCACCAAGGCACCAAGAAAGAGATCATTTGCTCTTCTCCCTTGCTGGGAAAGGGGGTTCCTTCCCATCCTTTCTTTGTCTCATTCTTCTCCTTCCTTCTCCCCCTTCCCCATTAGTGCAGTTACAACGAGAAAGCTGTAACTACAATAATGCTGCACCTAGATAAAGCGGGAAATGGCACAGGATTACTCCTATTATATCTTGAAGCGTTCAAGGCTGAGGGACTGCAATGCTCATAAATAACACTTCAAGCAATTCTACCAGAGGTCCTTAGCTCAATGTGACATAATTGCACTCTCGCAGGTGCACTACTTAGCCTGCAGCCATTTCAGAGAATTGCTAAAAATTAAAATAGAAAAATAATTTAAAAATTCACCGGCTCACACAAAGCTTCTTACTTAAAAAGTACAGCACTAAACTCTACTTTAATTGAGGTATTTCTGAGGTAAAGTAGAACCAAGATGGCTGAGATCCCAATTTCCTTGCCTAAATGTACAAAATGCAACAGAAATTTAAATTAAAAATACAGAAGTATTGTAGAAGTAGGACCTTTTTTTTTAACAGAAAAACCTTGTTGTGGTAAAACTCTCAGCTGGACCCAAACTGAAAACAGACCAACGGAATTAGACATACACAATCTGTATTATACAGATCTGCACTGACGAACCCAGTGATAAAGCTTCATTGAACATATGCAGCAGAGGAAAGACAGATTTTAGAAATTCAAATAAGCCAGGATGTGATATTTTTTAATATGACTTTATGAACTTTTAATTAGATCAAGACCTGAGAGTATTAAATAGTTTCTGAAAAAATACATGTTGCAAAAATGTCCAACCTACTGTTAATTCCTGAAGATTTCCTATGAAGCTCGAATAAGTATCAGTAACTCTAAATTCTTGGACCAATTTCTCAATATAGACATAGCCCACAACCAAAACCTTGAAATCAAAACGCAATGAATTTTGAGGGGTTTTTTTCGATACATCATCACCTTTCTCCTGACAAAGAGAATTTCCTTACAGAGATTAGAACCTGACTATTATATTTAAGCCTATAATGTCTAATAACTGGGTTATTTAAATGTTTGGCAACAGCAAACAGCAAGGAAGCTTCTCAAGCAGGAGAACAAAAGCAAAAAGCAGCAAATAAAAGCAATCAGCCACAAGACTGCCCAGAAACTTCTTTATTCACCTGTAATTCTATTTCTGAAACCAGATGACAATCACCTGCTCTTAGGCCAGCTAAGAATCATGTGATTTTGAAGAGCATAACTCATCTGTTCACATCTTTTTAGCAATTACCTTCTTGAACTCTTGCAATTTTCCTTTGCGATCCACAATTCAGTTGTGCCTCAGTTGTGTTGGTCCGTTTGTGTTCTGTTAGGCTTTAACAGAAACTGAGCCTGGGAAGTGTCCGAAGGGCTGGCCGCTCCCCGCTGTAGGCAGGAGCAGCCCCACGTTTATTTGGGCCTGGTTTTGGGTTGGGTTTTTGCTTCTTGAGGATCGCTTCCTTTGGTGACAGACAACAGACCCCTCCAGCACCCAGAGGTGAGGCCGTTCCCAGCCACCTCCAGAGCCAGACTCACAACAGTCCTCCGCTATCCCAGGGTACTTTAAAGGACAGCAAATTCATTTTTTCCTGGCTTTAGGAAAGCTTTTCCTATTCAGAAAAACTGAGAGGTCTACTTCTCTTTCTAATGAATCTGTGACCATTCTTCCCTCCTGGCTCTGCACTCCAGGTCTGGCCTCTGCCAGCGCTCTCTGGCAGGGGTTCACCTCCTCCATAGGCTCTTGCTGAGCTTTCCCAGCTCACACAGCACTTGTCCACCTTGTCCCACCACTGCTTCCTCGTCATCCATTTCTCCGATGCTGAGTACACGAAGCAAGGTGTTCTTTAAATAGCCCGCATCAGCCGACAACAAGATTTTTATTATTCATCCAGTAGGCTGAAACGTGTCATACCCCACACCGGTGTCTGAACATTTCCTTCAGAAATTAAATGGCTGAATTAATGGCTGAATAGTCCTTGAAATTGTACCCATCACGCTTCCAACTTCCCTTTGCCACCTGCAGCCATCTTCTTTGTCCATCATGGTTGTTCATCTTCGTCAAATTTATGGCAAGCACTCGGTCTTGGAAGGAACAACACACAAAGAAGCATGGTAAAGATGAGAAACAACAGGGGTGGGGCGGGCTGTGTGTGTCTTTAACAAAAGCCGGGTGTAGAAGTTATTAATTAACTGCAGAGACATGGCAGGAGTGATTCGAAGAACAATTTAAATAATTGGCACAATGCATTTGCTTGATGCATCTGAGAATTATATGCCCCCACCTTTTCACTAAAGCACTAAATGACATAAAATTATTTAGGAAAGCATGTTCATTAAATTCTACCATACCGTGAGAAGCAGGCCTTTACCAAAGTATTTAGAATAAAATATTCATATTTCAGACCATACAGGCAGTAAATGTTGACAGCACCCAGTCTCTGGGACTGCAGTATCTGCACTCCAGGCCCCAGAGGAGCAGTATTAATTGTTTCTTTTTAAAGCAGTGCTTAAAAAAAGAGCTTTAATTTGATCAAATGAAACTTAACAAAGGTGATTTAGCCTATAAAGTTAATCATCGCTTTGGTGTCACTGTTTCACAGGATTTGGAGACTTCCCATTCCGAGGCAGGAACGCAAACTTCACAGACAAGGGCACACCAGTGTTTTTCCCGCTATCGGTTCTACAGATAAAGGAGAAGATGCAGCGCCTGATTCACACGCACACGGCTTCTCCCAATTGCTTTATGATAAATACAATCTTCCTCATCTCGGACTTCTTTGCAGATAAGCCTCTATTCCACACACCTCTCTGCGTACCCTCCGGGCTCCCCGGCGCGTATTGCTGCGCATTCTGGAGCACCTGCAAGGCAGCAAGGTCTGTTAAAGCCCTCACCCGCGGGGCTGGGCTTTCCCCAGCGCGCTCAGGGCCCAATCCAAGGGCCACGCTCAGTCGTCGAGAGTCTTCCCAGTAAGCGCAATACGCAGTCAGTCCGCTCCCTGATTATTCAGCCCGGTCCCCGGTTATTCAGCCTACAGAGGATACCGGCATTACGAAAGCAAAACACACAATTGCAGTAGGGACAAATTCTTTTCCCCGCTTTAAGTTCTCTGCATGTGGGAAACACAGCCTGGGACTGGAGAAGCCACAGGGACTGCCCAGAGATTTCCAAGCTGTTCCGCATTTTTCTGGCAACCAAAATAACCAGAGAGATCACGAGTGCTGAAACTACAACGAGAGTATCTATGTATTTTAAAACTGCATTCTGCATCATGTCTGAAATCAATTTCTTTTCATTATATTCATATTGCTAATGACAAACTGAAGACAAGATCTGGTGCCAAGGTCGATAATTTTCTGTTCCTCCAGGAGGGAAATACGGCGCTCTGAATCCAGGCACTCAGTATCGTACACGTACGGGTCCACAACGTTCCCCTCCTGCAGCAAAACCGGCCAGCAGGCCAGCACCAAGGACCACCAGAACCTGAGTATTATGAATAATTAATTAGCAATGAACAATAACCGTTTGGGATTACGGCACGGGGAGTGCAATCAGAAGACACAAGGCAATTCCTGCAAAGCATCAGAACCCTCGATATCACATTTAGATAGGAAACTCCATACCATGTTCAGGCTTTCTCACGTTTTATTCTTCTCCAGGATGTATTTTCCACTTCCTCATTACCCAATAAAATTAACCTGCACACAAACACACCCAGGCACTTTCATCCACCAGATCCAGTTCAAAGTCGTCTGATCTCCACTCACATTTTTTATGCTTTTGCTCATTCACATTCTATCAGTTGCTGGCAACTATTGCAAAGCTGGGTTTTTGTGTGCAGCAGAAGGCTTTTATTTGTGGGATATATAGCATTTTGATAAATACCATAATTTTAAGTGTTTTAAAGCCTGCTTTAGACCTTTAATGAAGTCATACAATACCGAAATGATAATTACAAAGAATTTCTTTAAAGCTACTTTGCTTGGAAAATAAAATGCCTGCACAAACTTGCCAGTTAAAAATCAAAATTGTAATACACTACTTGTAAGCCTTTAGCACAAATAGAATTCCTGACAGATTTATGTTCAGGATAAAAAATGTTACCTGTCAAAAACAGCTATAAAAAAATTAAATATCTGCCTAATGTGAAGCTTCAAGTATTGTGAATGCAGCATTCATTATCATAAATACAGTAGTATGATCTAATTATGTATTCGGTACTAAGTTTGTCAGATAACACAATTTGAAAATGGCACAACTAAATCAAATATGTTCTACTTACCTATTGAGTGATAGTGAAATTGCACATAAAAAGGCTTCTTTACAGTCAATTTTGAGATGCTACAACTTTGCAATGGGTTTTATTTTATTTTAGGGTTTTATCATCAGTTTACCAACCTCTTTTAGAGATTTTTCCAGCATGAGAGTGGAGGGTGTCTTCATATCCAAACACAAATAGATGAGTTCTTATATGAATCATCAATCTTATCACTGTTTATCTTCATCTCATACATATTGCCAAAGTACTCATCTTTTTCCACTGTCCTTCAGTTCGTAATTTAGGAAAAGGCAGTGTAAGTCTTTACAAACCATATGACTGAAATGGAAAAGCAAGGCAAGAATCTGACGGCCAGTTTGCTTGGTTTCAACAACAGGATTATGTTCATCAAGGACAAAGGAATGTGGTTCGTATCATGCATCTTAGACTAAATAAAAAATAGCCTGTCTTGTTAAACTAAAATCAGAGATAAGAAACTATACAAAATCTAAGAAATTGTTTTCTTATGCACTAGAGAGGTAGAGCTGGGGCAAAATTGAAGTAATTAATCTTTCAAAAAATAACTCTTCCTCAACATCACACAAATTTCACCTCAATCAATCTAGTCTCTAAATACAGATCCTTGGGATGTAAACCAGGTCTCACTTTTGCCTTCTGCTCAGACTCATATGCCGTATGGCACACAACTGTTTCTCTGAGCAGCAGTGAAAGAGCACAGCTTCTGCGGTCTCACCCTTCAGCTGGAGTCATCTCCTCGTAGACGATCCCTCCCCTGCCGTTCTCCGATACGGGCTTGCCCTCACGGCCACCCCAAGACATGCAGCGCTTGTTCAGCAGGCGCATTTTTAACTGTTCTTCAGGAATCACGTGCTACACCTATCTTCTGTGGTGGTCCAAATCTTCTTCTCCTTCCGTTTCTCTCTCCTTGCGAAGCAAGGTTTTGACCATTCCCTTGTTGTCAGGTTCCAGCTGCTTTACTGTCAGCCTGAACGCATTCTCACAGCGCCTCTTTTGACACATTCCGCCGTCTGACCGGAGTGTCTCCAGGGGATTTGCAAAGCTGCATTAACGCAAGGAAACAGCCTAACTGTTACCATCATCATTTCCATCCCTGTTACTGGCAACACTGATCCTAGGGTCACAGTCCCAGTCTGTCTCCCACATACACGAAACACCCAGGCAAAAGAGCATTCCTGTTTTCAAGAGCTCACTACGTGTGCACATTGAAGGACCGTAAAAACGGGTTCAGAAGAATCACTGCGTATTGCTTCCTGACTCAGAGGAAGATGTCTCATTTACTGAGACATCTGCATTCAGGTTTTTTCCTGACTCCATTTTCTCTGAACATTTGAAACTTGAAAAAGCAAATTTACACCCATTTAATGAAAAACAAGGCAAAGCGGGGTCCTATTATATGCACAAAACCACATAACATAAGGCTACAAAGATACATACAAGAAAATGGAGGAAATTAAGTAGTATACACACATTTAAAATTTACTCACACAAAAGCTAGTATTTATTTCCAGATCCCAGTACTAGCTATCCCCATGAACATACATGAAAGACACGTGGAGGACCATCCCAGATACCACAAGTATCACAGCTTTATGTTCTCACATGTGACTCGCTACTCTTCTCACGGGCACCCATTTCTTATTTATGCTTCCACTTCAGCTGTTTTTTTTGTATTATGGTTTTTAGCATACCTTCAACTTCCAGTATTGCACAATTTGAGCCTTTAACTACCCTGATTTTTGCATTTTGTCTCGCCTTTGTTTACTTATTTTACCTGATTTCTTCAACACGAGCAAAGTAGGAGTGACAAACAACCCTCGTACAGCACACTGCATTCTAAGATTATGACAATCGTAAAACAAACCTAGGTACAGCTATATATAAGATACAGGCCACAAGCATCTGTGAGCACTACTGCCCACAAAACACAGTAATAGAACTCCTCTTCCATTCAAAGGAGATGCTGGGCCTAAACATCTTCCGAAAATATGCACCCAAATTTAATCTTAATAATACAAAGCAAGGGACTAAATTATTTTCTGTCAACATTCAGCTCTCCATGATATTGTTCCAAGTGGGTGAAGAATTTAAAAAAATTCAAAAATGTTGATAAAACAGAAGCTCTATTCATAATGTTGCAGCCAAATTATGAATTGAAGTCATTCCATTATTAACACTGCACAACTGGGGCCTACAAGGGAAATATTGGCACACCACGAATTAGAGTTGCAATAATACAATTCTTGATTCCTAAAACTTAAAATTTTCCCCATGGTGATTATGGTAAGAATAATAATAACATTGTGCAATATCAGTAATGAACCTAATTAGTTCATTAAAATTATGATAGCTGTTATTACTATAGGTCATAAATTAAGACACCAAAATCTTGTACAAGACGCTCTCTGAACATAAATAGAGATGAAATATGTTTTCCTCTGCACAATGGACAAGGCAGCAGCTGTTGCCTTGGTGAAAAAAATAGAGGGAAGATTATCTGAAGATGCAAATGAAGTTTCTTTCACTAACCACTGCAAAGGTTGAATATCGAAAATAATGAAAATAATTTTTTCTGCAGATGGAAAGAAACCAGTCGCAGGCCACCGCAGACCAGAGAAAGCTTTTCGTTTCCCAGTTCAAGACCTATGACCTGGCAACACTTTCCCTGCTCTATTCTTCTTCCCCTGCCCCCCTCCCCAGAAGAAACTTCCATATATAATGCTATATTTATCATCAAATTTTTAATAGTACGCTTGCTTTCTTTCTGCAACAGGTTTATGGTGTTTCGCGTATGAGCTTTTGGGTATACTTGCATGCATGCATTAACTGCGTCTTTGTGAAATATGATATATGATAATAAACACATATCTTGGTATGTGGAGATGAAAACCTTGGGAAAAGTTAAAGAAACACATGATAAATCAATTATTTATGCCCTTTTTATTGCTTCACTGGCCAGATAATTCTCTGTTCCCTGGAGCTTTACTCTGACATTCCAATCCAGCGAGCAGAGTACAGCATCCATCATTTACTTGAAACCAACATACCAAATAAATATTTCTTCCATCTGCCTCTAAAGTGAAATGTCACCTCTTTTCTGCAAGCATGGGCAAGATTCAGTCTTAAAAGGGCTCCAGGTTTCCCTGCTATCAAAGCTTTGGGGTCTGACAGCACCCAGGCTCCAAGCAGGGGATGGCCAAGGAAGACGGCACCATCGAGACAGGACATGCCAACACCCTGCTCACAGCCCCTCCAAGCCTTGGAAGACCCCAGATCAGCTACCTTGAGTACAGGTAACTCACATGGAAAATGGTTCATCAGCAATTCCTATCACTACAGTCCATCCTTTCTCGGGTTTCCCAGGAAAATGGCACTAGATGCTGTGCCACTAGGTGAAACCCTCTGTGGAAGTCAGCCTCACCTGCCCTAAATATCGCCCCACCTTCTGCACCCCAGATCCAGCCGGAAAACGACATCCTGCAGCGAACAGCAAGCCAAAGGGAAGAGCAAAGGGGAAGGTGAAGAGGGATTTTTCCAAAGGACAGAATTTGCAGAGCTCACAGACAAAAGGAACGTCACGTAAAATAAAAAGAGCCCTGTGAAGCTTCAGGGTTAGCAGCGTCCGGCTGACTTCTGAGTTAAGTAGCCAGGTCCACCTGTTTGCAAACGTTTTATACCACTGGCACAGACAGTCTGACTCTTTCATAAACAAATACTTTATACAGAAAAGATGTTTACTATAACCTGAGCCGCATCCTCCACATCTTACGACTGGCATACTCCGCTGTCAAAGCCAGGGGTCATATCCCTAGACAGACAAACGCCCTTTGGCCACCTCCCTCCGAGAAGCAGCCTTTCTGTAACATTGCTGCTCCGTTACCCAGCATCCCAGATCCATGCTTTTGTGAGGCTAATATTTTAAATTCACTTGCTTTTTATTTTCCTGTCCTAACAATTTAGGTTAATGCCAGTTGATTTAGACATGAGTGAACCTGAATTATGACCAAACTATAGCCAAAAAAGAATATGATAGAAAGACATCATCTAAAAATATGTGAGGAATTACAATGATAGGGTTGCACTTCAGCTGGGAGATGGCATCCGATTTTGCTTTCAGATATAAACCTAGAGCCGTCACAGAACAGGTAACTCTCAAAGTATGCTAATTAGTCAGAATCCGTGGATGCTTCCTAGGCATGGATTTATTTTTGTTTCATGTGCAACTTCAGTGGGGGTCTTCAGTTTAAAAAAAAAAAAAGTTATCATCTGTGCATTTTTAAAGGAAATAATGAATAATTCAATTTTAAGAAAGGAAGCATAGGAACAATTGATTCAAGCTTTCCTTTTCACCGTATTATTTATGCCGGCGTTTCTTTTCATATGAGGTAAGCTCCTCTTTCTTTAAAGAACTAATATTTCTAGAACAATTGTTTTTAATTCCAAAATCTCAAAATGCTTTCCAAGCACTGAGCCTCATTTCGTGAAATGAGCTTGATGAATGAACAGGAAAAGACAAAAAGTGCTACAGACTATTAGCAATGTTTTCCTACGAGCTGTTCTATTTACAGTAAGAAAAATGTTGTCTGTTGAAGGGTTTAAAGAAAAACAGGGGGAAAAGCCCCCAATGTCTTAAAAACAACAGAACTTTTAAGAAAATTGCTGTACCCATAGTGCAAGCATGGTAAACTGAGACAGAGGCAAATGTTTTCTTCAGCAATTCACAGTTGTTTCTCACTCTGCTTTATGTTTTTCTTAATAAACCACCCAAAGTTCACGCTCCATTCCATAGTATACTATAGTATCACAGCTTCTTGAGGACCAGGTTCTGCTTTTGCTTTCCTTTCGTTTTCCTTCTTTTGCCACCGCCAATCCATTGTTCCCTACAGTCAGAGAGCTGTAAAAGAGGGAGGGGTCTCACTGGTCCTGGAAACGCCTGCCATACCCTCCTGCTGCAAGACACGCTTCTTCCTGTCAGAGGAACGCACCAACTCCAGGTGACACAAAAATTCTCCCCCTCCCTCTAAACTCTGGGAAGCTTCTAAAGGTCTTCAGACCTGGTTTCCAAAATAATGGCTTCGGCATTCGCTCTTTTATTTTGACTCCTCTCTTTTTTTGGTGTTAAGGTTCACGTTTTCGACTTCTCTCTGGAACAATGAGAAGCAAAAAAAAATGCACTTTAAAAAATGAAAGCTGGCTCTCTCAAAACCGTCTCAGCCTGGTAGCTGGAGCTTTGTAAATCATACCAAAACCTGCAAGGATATAGAAACTAGGGAAAGCATTGTGAGAGAACATGAAAGACTAACTTCCTTAGAGGAGACAAATTTTGTCAGAGCAACCTGGAAGTGGAAGATGCCCGACCCCCTCTTCTTCTTCTCTCACATCCTGCACTCGTGTCTTCACGGTCATTCCTGGGGTCCACATGCCGGCGAGCACTACTGGCAAGCACACAACTAAAGCCACAGAACACCGTTCCAGATCCCATTTTTAACTCCAGCATTTTCTGTCTGCTTCTTTCAAAAGTACTAATACACAGGTTAGGCACTGAGGAGATCTAAAAATCTTGCCAAAAAATACCTGTGTTCAGCCAGAGAACTTTTAACTCCCTGGCACCGGATACGCAGGTCTCTCATACTTGAAAAAAGCTCACTTAAAGGTTAGGCATAAATACACGTTGCTTATGGCTTCGTTGGTAAAGTGTCCTCACCCATCTTATGAAGACAACGGAACGTCAGAAAAACAAATAGCAGGAACTTCTGATAACACCTTCAGCACCAGGATTTCTTCTATCAGGCACACATACCCATCGCTGGCTTAGGCCTGTAGCTGCCAGTCACGATGCCAAACACAGAAGTCTAATTCAGATGCCGTCTCCGAGCTGGCATGGCACACATCTGGTATGTTTGTTGTCGTGAAATCTGCTCCCGGCCTTCTCAGAAACATGGCCAGCAGGCTTCCCCTTGTCCATCTCGTTGCTGCAGCAGTCCAGATGTTTGCCTTTGTTCCACCCCAGTCAGAAAAATCATGAAACATTTTCTGATTTCCTTGCGGGCAGAGCTGTGTAAGCACAGCTGGTACAAACCACTGACGAAGAATCTGCCTGGCACCAGCTGCAAAGGAGAGAAGAAGTGCAGCCTACAGTGCCAGCCACGCTTTTGTTTCGTCTTTGAATGAGGAGCTGAAACGCACTTCTGAACCTCGCTGGATCCCCTGCATCACCTGAGATCTCCTAACGCGGGCCAGTGCCATCGCAGCTCCGTTACACTGCTGCTGGGCAGCTAGACTGTCCTCTTCTGTCCCACACAGGGGATAAAACAATATTGCCATCGCTCAGGATTTTGATGTGAAGAACAAACTTGAACCTCGATGCTAAAAAATTCCAGTGAATCCTGATTTTTAAAATGTAGGTGCTCAGCAATTTCTAAACATCTAGTCCTCTTGAGGGGTACTCAAGACCGGTACTTCCAAGTATGAGGCCGTTCAGGTCAATGGTCAGATTTTCAGATCTTATCCATCATTTGCAAAACTAGTGTGGTGAGGAATCTTCAGACTCTGCTGCCGGAGCTGCGGGGATCCCCGAGATGCGATTACCAGAGGCTATCGCCGTGCCAGCTGCCTCTGCAGGGCACGGCCGACATCTCCCCCCGCCTTCACCAACCTCTGGGGCCCAGAGAGTGCATTCAAGAAAAGACGGCATCAGTATATTTTCAGGGGGAAACTGGTCTGCCTTTCTAGTCTACCTGTTCCTAGAACTTACTCTCTGTGCTACAGGTATAAATCTCCTCTTTTGATTTCCGTGGGGCTGAACACAAGCTTGGATGGAGAAAAGGCACACCTCTGCTAAGGTCTGACTGTTTTGCCTAGTGACACTGGAGTACGTGCTCAGATTAAATTCCGAGGTCTGACTGTCAGAATTCATTCCATAAAAGAATACTGATTAGAAATTGCATAGCCATGTCATTAACAGATGATAATTTAATAAAGTGAAATATTTTTGCATAGGAAAAGAGTAAAAAAATCAGCATGTTTTCTGGCATAAAACCAAAACGTGAGTCATCTCTCCTGCACCAGAAACAAGTGTAACAATTAAAAGGGAAAACAGCTTTGCTTCTGGAAGAAGTTATGACTTTCCCTTAATCAAATGCATGAACTTTGATCAGTAAGTGCCTTAATGTGCAAAGGGAAAATGACAATTTTCAGAGCTCTTCTCCGTGGAAGGGTATTACATTATATCTTTTCCATTCTGAATGTCCCAGACACATTTTACAAGTGCCTACAGATACTGTAAAAGTGGGATTGAAATCTGTATTAAAATTGCAACCCATCTCCAGTTTCAGGTCATTGAGATACAAAAGGTCATGATATTTGCCTTTCATTTTTCTTCTCTCAGCATACTAAAACTTGAGACTATAAAGAATGCTGTATGAAATATAATTTCGTGCCAATTGCATGAAGAATATACAGTGATTAAGTAAGTAGTTTGACCTGAGTTGTTTAATCCTATTCACCTAGAATCACCTTGCAAAATTTGGCTTCTCAGTGCAAGTCGGAATATTTTAAAGAATACAGGAAAGGATTCAAGGTGAAAAAAAGGCCACAAAAGATTAAAATCTGGTTCATCTTTAGGTCAAAAAAATTGTCTCTGAATAAAAACAATGAAAAAACCGCATGAGTGACTTCTCTTTTACCTTCACCATAGAATACATTATTTTCAGTGTGGGACCTGAGAATATAAAGTCTGACAAACGAGGTGCTAGGGCAGAGATGGACTCTCTCCTCCCGCTCCCACAAACTTGAGACAAGCTTCAGAATAAAGCTTTCAATCCTGTTTACACACAACCCCTTCTTGCGTCCTACCAGTGAAGAAAGGAGACAAAGTCAGCAAACCTTGCATCTGCTTTCAGGCTACTTCACGCTTTCAGATGGACGTGAAGAGGCCGCAGTGCAAATGAGAGTCAGAGCTGGCATTTCTGCTGAAATTATTAGATTCACCGACTTTTAGGAACTGAAATGGGCCATTATCACCATCCAGTTTGACCTCCTGCCTATTGACAACCATAGGTTTTTACCAATTTATTCCTGAAGTGAGCCCATAATAGCTATTCCAGCTATCTTCTACCTTTTAAAATAGGCCCATTTTGATTCTGAGACAGTAAGTAATGGATATTCTGCCTCATTCCTCAGTAAATTTTCAATCGGTTAAATCAATCTCACTATTAAAGCATAATGCCTCAGTTCTAGGGCAACATCATGTCCCGTATTTTTCACGTACTCTAAATACATTGTCCAAGCTTCGCACGTCACTTCTGCCAAGCAGGTATTTATCACAGCACACGCATCAAAGCGAAGGCTGTCTTTTAGCATCCCACAGCAGGGACTCCCCAGACTCACATTGGTCCATAAAAGTTACTATAAAGGCAAAAGCACAGTTACTGCGTAATTAACTGCTCGGCAGCCAGGCTCAGGAACACAACCCCGGGGGCCATTCCCAGCGCTACGGGGACAGCGTGCCTCCTGGGCTGTTCGCCTGCTTCCCCTGTGGTAGCCTCAGGGGCTCAAGGCATATCTGGAGGCTTCGTTAGACAGAGCGACATACTGACACAGTCACCAAAGCATGGTCTTGTCTCGGTGTAAGGGCACTCATCGCGCAGCTCTGGCCTGTCTCCCGTCAGACCTCCAGTGTCCCCCAGCAGCTCCCAGCCGGCGACGGCCAGCTCCAGTGCTGGAAAACATCGCATCCTCAATAAAACGAGCACGTGAAAACGTGTTTCCTAATTTTGGAGGGAAATTTCAGAAGCTGCTTTGCGTCACTCTCCTGACACTTCTGCACACGCGTACGATCACAGCAGCCGCAACCCAAAAAGCAGCTCAGACTTGTGATACTTGTTCCCTTTCCCGTCACTCCTCGTCCCCTCGGGCGTGCTGGCAGGTCACAGGGCAGTGACAGGGCTGGCTGGGCTTCCCCTCTTTTCCTCCTTTGTTCACCAAGAGGAACGCCTGACGAGGTCACGGAACGACCCCAAAGGAGGGGAGAGAAGAGGGAGAAGAGGGCAGGGGCTCTGTGTGCTGGGGCCGACCCCTTCGCCCCGCAGCCCTGGCTGCAGCAGCCCTGCCACAGCTCGCTGATGGGCACCGACGGAGCCGAGCTGGCTGGAAGAGGAGGGCGAGGCGCTCCTGCAGCCTGACCAATTTCTGGAGCCACATCGATAGCGAGCCCAGAGCGAGCAGTCACGAAATAATGTCATAACCCGCCGATTCCATTCTCAACCTCCTGACTACCCTTTGAGGAGCACATTCGAGAGAGCGTTCACCAGAGGGTAAGGGCTTTCTATTTACACTGCTGTGCTGTGGATCTCCAAAGATAACGGATTTTTTTTTTTAATCTGCTCCTTTTGAAGAGATAAAGTATTCAGCAGGCTGATAGAGGTTTCAGCTGCAGCTCTCTTGCTTCCTCACCCTTAAGTGTAATAGCTCATCAGATGCAGCTTGCCAGATCTGCTTCTCTCCCCCCTCCCCATCATTTCTGCCGTCCTTTTCAGCATCCAGGGTTTTAAAGAGTTTCTGCTCACGGGGTTTATGGCAGGACACTCGCATGTCTGCTGATGCCGCCTCACATTACTAATTTATCATCTGGAATCTGTATCTTCTCACTTCCACCTGCATGATGGATTGTTATTGTTTTTTTAGTGAAACTGAAATTTGACTTTGTGCTGTGACTACTAACTTCACGCCTTCAACGGATGCTAAACCACTTCATTCTCTTTTCGTAAACACCACCTACAAATATCTGTTTAACTTCCCTGAACACATTATCTCACTGTATTGTGCATTCATGATCCTACTCTTAGGCAGAAGTCATAATTTGTTACCATTAAAATCTTGTTACAGAGGATTATTTTCAATCAGTTGTTGAAATTTAGCTTCTATGCTAGAAAACAGGGAAAAACAGACAGAAAGCAAGAGCGTGATGGACTTATTTTCCAGAATGCTTGTCTGCATTCACGCTCAGGATATTAGATGGTTTACCTCCTCAAAGAGGAGTCAGAAGGGAGTTAAAGATAAAAGGAGAAAGACTAGTTTGACACTGAAGGACTAGAAATCATTTTTTTTAAACAGTATTTAGGAAAAAAGAGAAAAATATAAAACCTAGTTTATGCCAAACCTTCCTCCCACTCTTGGCCCCACTGTATGTTATATATGTATATTAGATTTTCAATAAATTTATTATTGAAAAAAGAATACTAATTTGTTTTCTGTTAAAGACATAAAAACCATAAATAACTCTCAGTTCCTGCACTTTGAAGTGTCAGGTGTCATTTTGCAGTGCAAAGTTTATTAGCCTTAAAAGTCCTTTTCTTCTTTCGCTTTGTGCTACTGTTCTTTTTATCATGTGTCACATTTATGGAAAACTTAACTAACATTTCAGAGTGCCCTGTTTATACCACAGATGGTGTATTGTTAATTTATATATTTATTTTTATTTACTTTTTTCTCTTTTCTGACTTAGAAATTTAATGACCTCTCTTATACCTTATGCCCAGGGGAAGTACGAAGACTGAGTAGGGTGTATAAGAAACAGAAGCTGATTTTATAGCTGTTAAATATGAAATATGTTGTTTATAAGAGAGCAGTTAGAGCCTGATACCCCTATAAAAACGCTCAAAGTCTGATGAGGAGACGCTTGCAGTTGTGGGGAAGAGCAACTTGTCCACAAGTCATCCTACAGAATTGAACAGGAACTCCTGGGGAACAACTGCGTGCGGAAGAACAACACACGTCACAGCACAGCACCAAGGAGGAGGACGCGCTGCCTCCATTTTTCCAGAGCGGAAACTCAAAAAGGAAGCAGCCAGTTCGGTGAAGTTTGGTTCAGCAAAGATGCTTCAATTTTAACCATGATCTTAACATTGATCAGGAAAATATTTAACACTTCAACATTTTTAAACATAAATTCATCACTGGAGTTAAAGACCCATTCAGACAAACCCAGGTCTAGATGCCTGAGGTATCAAATAGGAAGTCTCTCGCAGAACTGGGATTTTACTACGGTTTTCCTGAACATCAGCCTAAGGCATTCAGAACACAACCCATCCTCTCCCTACTTAATACACCTTGGGGAGGGATTAAATGTTGGACCTTTTTTGTCCTTGTGGGTTTAAAAACACTCACAAGGAATGAAAACGGTCCCGGTCTCTCTGCAGCAGGCACATCTAGAGGAAGCCGGCACAAAATACGACTGCTAAGCTATTGCCACTGGCACCTCGGCACCTTCCTTGCTCTGCCTGCCGAAAGCAACGTACGCAGTGGGTATTTGAGGCTTTTGGAAAGGATGATAAGAGACATAAAGGCTGCAAAACTAAGCTAGGGCAGTAAGGAGGTGCGAAGAAAGGAAGAAAGTAGAGTAAAAGCAGGTGAAGTATAAAACCAACTCAGACAGCTGAGCTGAAACAGGAGCTAACAAGAAAACTCACACTCAGTGCAAACAAAGTGAAACAAAGCATAAGAGAGAAATGTTGTCAGCAGTGCCCATCGCGCTGAGTGGGAAGGCAGGCAAACTATCAAGAAAAAACAGAGATGCTGAAGGCAAAGTTTTTCATGAACAGAAACGATTTTGCACAGATCTCCACTGGCTTTCACCCCAGTGGCAGACCCCAAGCCCGTGCTCAGGGCAGATCGCCACTTCTGAAAATCCCGACTCTTCTCATACGACGCACTTTTGCAACGTTCATGATGTTACCTGTGTGTTACATGTGGAATATGTATTATCTATATACACCTTCACAATTTTGCCACTGTAAGAACATTGTTTCTGCTTCTGATTGCAGAAATGCTGATAGCAAACACGCATTATGGCAGAAAAACTCTGAAGCTCTAGAGAATCTACCGTGCCTATATTTACACATCAGCTCAGGATGGATATCTTCTGTATTACAGTTAACTTTGCAGCTATTTCCATTTTCCCCCCATGGCTTCAAAGAAGTCAATAAGCAATTGATAAATCTTCTGTCACCCTGGGTAATTAATGGGAGTTACACAGCATTGGCTGCATCAATTTTTGTGTATGTGAAAAGCAAAAAATTGATTTCAGAAACTTACTGGTGCTTATTGATTTAGTGCCTGTCCCCAGACCATTCCCATTTAATGCTTTTGTGCGGTCATTGAAAAAAATTTCAAGACTGTCAAATAAAATCTCTTTCTTCAGAGCTTTATCTGTTACATTATTTTGCAAGTATTTTTAGCCTCAGCAATATGTTTTCAGGCTGAGCTTCAGGCTTCTAAGATTTTCATCACCTAGAAAATAAGCACAAACAAACTGACCCAACCAACCGTTAAGTGGAGGCGTTTCAAAGGTTCGGTATCCTTTTAAGAAAGCAAAAAATCCACCTGCAAAAATCCATACTGAGACTGCACAGGTTTAAGACGGGTTTACAGACAAATCAAAGTACTTGTGTATCTAACAGTCCAATTTGCATCTGCATGCATCTGATTGGCGGCCGAATACCGTGAACATCCATAAAAATTGTTCCCCCGAGCAGCCAGGTTTGTTCCCAGAACGCAGCGACCAGCAGAGGATCACAGGGACAACGCGACAGAGGTAAACGGACCGTACGGAAGAACAGCAGCCTTTGGGGAAATGTGTCCGCAGGCACCTGCAGCCCACAGCTCATCACCCACATTTGTGAAGGCACAACAGGCAGAACAGCAAGGGAAAATTGCTTTTCTAGTTTTCATTTTTAGGTATTAGTCCAGCTTTTTTAAAAATAACATTGAACAGGGAGTCATTCGATTCTGAACCCTTTAGCCTCATCCTGTTCCAGGCCTTACAGACGACAGCGCCGGGTTGCTCTCGCTTTCGGCACGGTGACACTGCGCAGCCTTTCCTTCCTTCCCTTCCTGCCTACAGAGGCTGTCTCCTAGACCCTGCTGCCAGGCCCAACAGCAAACACTCCTGATGCTCATGAGTTTGCTGCGAGGAGCAGCTAAAATGAGATTCAGAATTCTTAATGAGATACCAGCCACTCTCCTTTGCAAAGGGACGAAGTACCCCCGCTCTTCAAATGCTGAATTAAGTTGACTTTTTTTTCAACAACATTTTTGTTGTAAGGAAATCCACTTTGTTTCTACAGGATGTATGGGTGTAAGCTGTGTGCTGAGCTGCGAAGCGAGGGTGGATGAAAGACAGTCGGGTTCTTACCTACTTTGAAAACTCAGTGTAGTGTCTTTCGGAGTAATTTTGCAGTGGCATTTCAAAACTTCATGTCAAAAAACTAAGTGACAATTTGCTTCCATGGGAGTGACGCATATGTGCATTGTCTGATACACACACAAAAGAATAAGGTAAGAATGTGTCTGCACTCATAATTCATATAGAAAGCACGACAACCGAAGACCAGCCAAGTCCCTTCATACACAAACACCAGCCTCAGATACATCCAAAGGTGCTCTCGGGTCTCTGGAAGTGCAGAGCATGACTTGCACGACGTTCCTCCACCCCACGCCACCATACCTTTGCTCTCTGTGTAAGGCACCAGTCTGCTAAGAAGCCTTCGTTGGGTCTGAACGCACACCAGGCCACGCAGCCTCCAAACCCGCTCGGCACAGCGTCTGTCCAGGCTTTAAACTCTCCGCACTCAGCGTCTTCTTCTGGAAAACAAACAAGTGACAGCTGTGCAACAGAATCTTTTCTTATTGCCTGCATAATGTAATGAGATCCTCCGAAACATGAAATAAAAACTAGGAATAGTGTTATTTCTAAAGACATGGTAAGTACTGAGATGAACTTTAATATGTGAATTACAGAAAAAGAAATCAAATCACACAAAACCCATTTCCAGTTGTGTAGCTGATAGCGGGAACACCAAGCACATATATCAATCTACTGTGAGACAATGATAAAAGCAATTTTTAATAAGAACTAACAAACTGAAATTTAACAGGATGACTTGTCAGTTTGATATCCACCAAGTCAATGATCCCACATCTGAGTAAGGACGACTAATTATTTAAGCAACATTGTTGTGGTGACAGTGTCAATTCCATAAAAAGTTTCCATTTTTCACTCACAGAGTAATAAAGGATCCCTACGTAGTCTAGTAATGACTGCCCTTGAACACTGGGAAAATGTTCTCTGAAGTATTTCAAAAGGAACTATAGGTAAATAAATAAACAGTTATTATTTCCTTATTTTGTTTAACATTTGCACTTTAATACCCAGTGAATATTTTATAAAATAATATTTAACTGCTTTTAAAAACTTGCTGCAAAACATTGACTTGCTACTGGACAAATAATTTTTCTTTTACTACAATGAGAACATAAATGACCATGACGATATAACAGAAACAGAGATTTTACAATCACAGATGTAAACAGAGGAATAGATACTGGAAAAGTTGAAAGCCATGACAATTGTATTCTGAAGTTTATACACCGATGAAGAAGCGTTATTCGTTCCTAAGCTGCTTGACACCTTTACGAACACAATTACTCTTTCAGCACAGTTCTTTTGTCCATAGCTGTCCTTGCTCTGTAAATTTACCATCCCTACACTTTATTATTAATATATGACTTTCATTAGTTTATAAATGTATTATTTTCACAACATCACAAATGAAAACTCCCTAGAATTCTCTTTCACTTACATAAAGTTAAGAATTTGCAAGGGCCTATTTTACTCTAAAAAAGAAATATAATCTGCTTATTCCATGGTCATGTATGAAAATCACACTGAACAGCACACCACTGCACAGCTGTTACTTTTCTCTGTCTTCTCAAACACGTTCACAGCACAAGCACCCAGACACCAAAAGGAGGACGTAAGTTTTCAAATGTAGAGGTGCATTATGCATTAAATTCAAACCAAGAGTTACATAAAAGACGACTGGTATCTGGCAGGCAGCTCCTTCTTCTCTCATCCCATTGCAGGATTAAGGTCAATAAAGCTTATCAAGCAATATATTAACTAATCAATCACCTTTACTCTGTCAATAACCTCACTCCTACCGAATTCTGAGCTAGAGGAAATAGCTTCAACTCATTTGAAATCATCAGACTACAGGCAATAGGAAAATAGTATTTTACTGCCGTATGTCGTAGTTTATAACCCACCAAGGGCCTAAATGCCAAGCCTCCTACCAGGTGTGACTCCACTGATACAAACTACAAGTTCCTTGGCTTATGGCGGGTGAATGCAGAGTCGAGCAGGGACGTGAGAACCTGCAGCTTTTATCTGTTGCTTCCGCGGTGTTTAGGTCACCCCGCCCACACCATCCATATTCCACACCATCAGCCACCAGTGCACCCACGTCACATGTGACTGACGCAGCATTAGTTACCCGACATCAAAAGCGACTACACAGGGACGGCAGAAGTTGAAGATGCCATCAGACCACATTCATTACAGCCGACAGAAAGAATCAGACTGCCACGTGATGAGTGATTCACCCTGGAAAACACAGATGCTACTCGCTGTCATGTAACACAGCTATGGATATTGCCCTGCACAGAAAGTAGCTGGATCACGGTAAAATTTCCCGTGGTATCAATACAGGCTGGGGATGAAGGGATGGAGAGCAGCCCTGCTGAGAAGGACTTGGGGGTGCTGGGGGATGAAAAGCTGGACATGACCCGGCAATGTGCGCTGGCAGCCCAGCAGGCTGACCGTGCCCTGGGCTGCATCCCCAGCAGTGTGGGCACAGGGCGAGGG
>Ga0065711_1001039_pt1 | contig 49664 bp, 33 predicted proteins | sample Hoacrofraction12_FD_59098 | JGI IMG/M metagenome (GOLD analysis project Ga0065711, IMG submission 59098) | Hoatzin crop microbial communities from Cojedes, Venezuela - Epithelial fraction 12 v2 (version 2) | ecosystem: Host-associated > Birds > Digestive system > Esophagus > Crop | place... | reverse complement strand
ACCCCAGAATGCCATTGGCCTTCTTGGCAGCCAGGGCACACTGCTGGCTCATGGTTAACCTGTCGTCCACCAGGACACCCAGGTCCCTCTCCGCAGAGCTGCTCTCCAGCAGGTACACCCCAAGCCTGTACTGGTGTATTGGCAGGACCCTGCACTTGCCCTTGTTGAACTTCATCAGGTTCCTCTCTGCCCAAGTCTCCAGGCTGTCCAGGTCTCACTGCATGTCAGCACAGCCTTCTGATGTATCCACCACTCCTCTCAGTTTTGTGCCATCAGCAAACTCACTAAGGATACACTCTATCTCTTCATCCAGGTCATTGATGAAGAAGTTGGGCAAGACTGAGCCCAGTCCTGACCCCTGGGGGACACCACCAGTTACCAGCCTCTAACTAGATTCAGCGCCGCTGATGACAACCCTCTGAGTTCTGCCATTCAGCCAGTTCTCAATCCACCTCACTGACCACTCATCCAGCCCACACTTCCTGAACTTCCCTAGGAGGATGTTACGGGAGACAGTGTCGATAGCCTTGCTGAAGTCGAGGTAGACAACATCCATGGCTCTCCCCTCATCTACCCAGCCAGTCATGCCATTGTAGAAAGCTATCAGATTGGTCAAGCATGATTTCCCCTTGGTGAATCCATGCTGACTACTCCTGATATCTTCCTTTTCCTCCACTTGCTTCATGATGACATCCAGAATGAGCTGCTCCATCATCTTTCCCGGGATGGAGGTGAGGCTGACCGGCCTGTAGTTCCCTAGGTCTTCCTTCTTGCCCTTTTTGAAGACTGGAGTGACATTGGCCTTTCTCCCGTCCTCGGGCACCTCTCCTGTCCTCCAGGACCTTTCAAAGATGATGGAGAGTGGCTCAGCAACAAAATCTGCCAGCTCCCTCAGCACCCATGGGTGCATTCCATCAGGGCCCAAGGATTTGTGGTTGTCCAAAATTCTTAAATGATCTCTCACACAACCCTCCTCCACCAAGGGAAGGTTATCCTTTCACCAGGCTTCCTCTCCTCCAGGAACTGAGATTCCTGAGGGCCGGCCTTTGCACTGAAGGCTGAAGTAAAGAAGGCATTCAGTAACACTGCCTTCTCTGTATGCTCTGTCACTAGGGTACCCACCTCGTTCAGCAGCGGCCTCACATTTTCCCTAGTCTCCCTTTTGCTGCTTATGTACTTGAAGAAGCCTTTCTTGTTGTCTTTGACATTCCTTGCTGGATTTAATTGCAGGTGCACCTTAGCCTTCCTCGTTGAAGCCCTGCATGCTCTGAAAACATTCTTGTATTCCTCCCAAGTGCCCTGTCCCTCTTTCCACATTCCATAGACCTTTGTCTTCCATCTGAGTTCTGCTAGAAGCTCCTTGCATATTATCCATGCGTGTGTCCTGTCTACTTTGCTAGATTTCTTGCTCAGGGGAATGCACAAATCCTGAGCATGGAGGAAGTGATGCTTAAACAGAAACCAGCTCTCTTGGACCCCTCTAATTCTAAAGCCCTGATCCATGAGATTCCTCCAAGTAGGTCCTTGAAGAGGCCAAAGTTAGCTCTCTTGAAGTCCAAGGTTTTGAGCCTACTTATTGCCCTGCTTCCTCCACGCAGGATCCTGAACTCCACCATTTCATGGTCACTGCAGCCAAGGCTACCCCCAACCTTCACATCCTCAACCAGTCCCTCTTTTTTGTCAGTACAAGGTCCAGCAGCACACATCTCCTTGTTGGCTCCTCCACCACTTGCATCAAAAAATTGTCATCAATGCTCTGCAGGAACCTTCTGGACTGCATGTGTCTGGCTGTGTGGTCTTTCCAGAAGATGTCAGGGTGGCTGAAGTTACCCATGAGAACCAGGGCCTGTGACTGTGAGGCTGTTTTCAGCTGCCTGTAGAAGGCCTCATCAACTTCCTCAACCTAGTCAGGTAGCCTGTAGTAAACACCCACAACAGTGTCACCCTTATAAGCCTGTCCCTTAATTCTAACCCATAAGCTCTCGACTTGTTCTTCATCTGCCCCCAGGCAGAGCTCAATACATTCCAGTTTCTCCCTCACATATAGAGCAACTCCACCACCTCTCCTTGTTGGCCTGTCTTTCCTAAAGAGTACGTATCCATCTATGACAGCATTCCAGTCATGTGAGCTGTCCCACAATGTCTCTGTATTTGCAATGAGATCATGGCCCTGCTACTGCACACAGATCTCTAGTTCTTCCTGCTTATTGCCCATGCTGTGTGCATTGGTGTACAGACTCTTCAGGGAGGAACACAAGCATGCTGGTTTCCCTGGAGAGGTGCAAAAGGATCTGCCATGGCCATGCCCACCCTTAAGGTTGTGCTTTTTCTTCTCAGCCTGGGACACAGCTGAGGAACATTTGTCACTGCTCTGATTGGCCACACTTATTCCCCAGCCAGATGGGATGGCTTGAGCATTGTGACTTTGCCCCCCACCAAAGAACCACGTAGGTTGGTTATGGTTTCGCTTTTTTTGTTTTCTTATTGGACAATAATAAAAAATATTTCTTAGCAAAAAATAACGTTTAAAAATCATGCTAACTTCTCTAATCCTTTGGAGATAATACAGATATATTGTTTTCTTCCCAAAAGGTAATTTGTAATTCATCTGCTATCAACAGAAAATTTTAATCTGAATGAAAATGAAAAATAATCCTGATGTTGATGACAGGTCTTTTATTGTGCATGGTGCACAAAAAAAACCCCTCAAACAAATACACAATATTTGTCCTGTACTGCATTAAAATTTCTTGTTTCATTGCTGGCTGGGTAGAAACATGGAGTGATACATTAACAGCTTCTTCGACTGTGCTTTCGCTGGAATAAAAACACAATAAAAACTATGACTTTATATAAACTAATAGCCACTTCATGCTACTAAGATAGGGTATTCAGAGTCCATTTGGATAGGACTGCTAGGAAGCCTTGCATTCTTAGCTGCACATTGACCCAAATGCAACAAGACTAAAGAATATCCTTTCAGTCATGCCCTATACTGATTTAAGGCTTGCTTCTGGGACATGGCTTCAGTCTCCTTTAGATTAAAGCCCTACAAGTCAATTACTTTATTTCTTTAGTGAAGACTTGAATCCCAGACTAATATGAAAAGTTTAGGGGAAGGACCAAGCTCCAATGTTTCTACCATCTTCATCTCAAAGCAGAGTAAGCACTGCTGTATTAAATATTTCTGTTTCCTTCCTGGAACTGTTCAGAGGCATAAACCTCTTCCCCTTGACTTAACACAGAAGAGTTGTACCACACCCTTTTACCCTCCAGTTGAACTCATAAAATTTAGTCAAGTTAACATCAAAGTAATCCTACTGGATAATAAACCTCACCCATTGCAATTGGCAGGTCTAAGGAGAAAGCTATAATTGGTGGGTAAATTTTGATACAATAGATAAAAGCACGTCCAAATTTTCATATTCTGAAATGTAGCGGAGTATCGTCTATGAATTTACCTTTAAACAAATAGCACAGCTACCAGAAAATAAAACTTTACTCAAGCAGAGTACCCATTAAGCTGATAATTTATTAATAGAGCTGTAAGTAATAGGGAGAAACACCATTTTCAGATCCATCTCACTCTGTAGGCTCCTATGACTTGGCTTAAAAGAGTTTAGGCTTCCAAGTGTAACTAATAATAAAGAGTATTCTGTATTTCCTATATTCAAAACTATTCTTCTTTATTAAATGCTAATATAATTATGAAAGTTAATAACCTAAAGAAATCGACACAAATTGAAAATATTAATATGGAAGCCACACTCTTTGAAAGTGTGCTATGCACAGAAACCACAGAATTGCAACTAAATTCTTTACTGCAGGTAATTTTACCTTTAATTATCAAATGTTCAGTTTTGATGCTAGAAATAAGAGGAGAATTGAGAAAAACAGTCTCTCTATTTAAAATAGAATGCCTTGGGAATTTGTGCATTAAATCCATTTTATTTCAGGCTTACAAGGAAGAGATTTGGCTAAGACTATGGGGAGCAACATTTTGGGTGCAATCTGTTCAGCATAAAACATAACCTGCTGTGTGGCCAAAACGGTTGGGTATCTTAATCCGCAGGAATAACAGAAAACGCTTCCTCTGCTGGAGCAAAGTAGGGAAGCTTCTAAGATAAAATATCTTCCACATATTTAATATTTCATAGTATTAGAAATGCTTTAACCAGCCTTTGAGAAAATGTCTCTGACTCATAGCTGCTTGCAGAAAAAAATACAGAAGTAGATGAGTTGCTGTGGTACCTACATGCTAACAGACAGGTTGCCTTTAGAGATATCAGCCTTTCCCATCAGCTATACGGAGAACTAGACTCTTTAAACTCCACTAGCTACTAAAACTGAGAGAAATCTATTTGCCTGCGAATGATGAACTGAATGCCATCACTTTCCTCTTGGACTTCTTGTTTAGCTTGCTTGGTTTCTCACTGGTTTTACTTAAGATCATATCTGGTAGCACGGTCTAACATGTCTATCTTGCTCTTCAATCCAGTGCTGCTTTGACTATGGATCTGAACTTGATTGACTACTGCTGAATACAACATCTCCCTAGAGTAGAAAAACTAAATAGTGCTGTCTGGTAATGTTGGCTATATCTGTTAATTATAAATTTATTCTCTCCTCACTGTAATTCCTGCCCTGCAGTATTAAGTCTACCTGATTTCACTGTCATTCCCACTCACATAAAGACATGGTTATTTTCCTCCTTATATGCGAATTTAAGATGTGTCAAGATAATTTCACTGACAGTTACCTCCCTGAAGATTTGATCTATTTTTTGAATTTGTCACTTCTCAGCCATCACGATTTTGATCACTTTTTACATAAATGAACTATAAACGGGGCTTATTTATACTACCGAATACCCTTAATAAAATCCTTGTTGCTTTTTTTCCCTTGATATTCTTTCTGATCTGTCTATTTCACTTTGTAAAAAAAAATCGTTGTAGGAAAATGAAAAAAGCTCATATTATTCTGTTACAGAGGTACTAAAAAGCAATTCATTTGCTCTCATGTCTGTCCTGCCTGCTTACAGAACTGTTGTCTTACCAAACAGGTCATAAATTGACATATTGAAAAATTAATAACTCATACAAACATTCTTACTTGATTTGATAGAATCAAGAGGGCATTTTAAATCTAAACATTTAAGTTAGGAAGCTTGTCTAGCTATTCTTTTCCTCAAAACATGTAGAACTCCTTCTTCCTATTAAGAAATGTAATAAAGATATCTGAAGGACTTAATAACACTGCAGAACTGCAGCTGAAATTTTTCTTGCAGTGACTAAAAGATAAAAAAGTTCATGCATCATGTATCCAGTTTCTTTGCACTCAGATACTTTTCCACTCAGAATGGCAAGGGTTAGTTTGTACTGCTCCTCACTGTTGCTTGAGTTTTTCACTTGATTCTATTAGAAAATTGTATTCTAATATATCTGAATAACCTCACCCATCAGGAGATGCAAATCAATTTTCATGGGTAATGAGGGTAAATCCTTTATCACCTTCCTTTACATATTAATTGTTAAAATACCTTATGAATTAGACCTTGTTTCTCAAAACAGAGAATTGACCTCAGTCCTGTTCAACATCATGAATTTTGTATGTGGAGCATATATATCGCTCAATTAATCAGTACTTGAGATCTGTACATAGGCAAAAGCACAGCTATAAATTGCACTTACTTTTAGGTTCTACCTTCCAATTTCATACCCAGCATTTTCATAATCTCTGATTTTAATCACAGGGATTCATGAGGGACTTAAGTATCACAACATCTCCAAGCTTTGCCTNCCGCGCATGCTTACATTATAACCATACATTACTTAAACCCATTAAGAGTGATTCAGACCACTGTGCAATTTTAGACTCTTGTATAGCCACCTGGATTAATTCCATCAAAATAATGAGCATGCCAGAGCAGAACTTATTTGAAATCATCCCCTGCTCATTCTCAAGAATAAATTAACAGAAGTAACAACTCCTTTCTTAAATTAACATAGAGGTATGGAAAACTAGATATCAGGATTCTTTATTACAAATGATCTGCCATAGCCCCAGTGCATTCACTACTCAAATTAGACACCTCTGAAACCATGACAAAAGTACATTAAAAGAATAAGCTCTTTCGAATTCTGGGATTTTGTGAGTTCAGGTCTATGTTAGTTTAAGCTTTAGCCATGTTTTCAAACATTCCTTTGTACCACCAAATTTTTTTAAAAAATTACACAGAATTATGTCATGTGATTAACTTAAGACAGAACAAATATCACAGATCTTATTAAACTTGCAGCAGACATTCCCCCTTCCACTCCCACTCCACAGATGAAAGCAGTATCTGTATTTCTTCAGCAGAGTACAGATTAGTAAAACTAGGGTTGCTACCACAGTGAACCCTAGCAAGGTCAGCAGAGTTCAGCCCTTCCCAACTCATTAATCTTGTTTGTCTATCTGATCTACTCATCTACTATCTCCCATTATACTCAGATAGTTTTTAAGCCCGTCAGTATACGGTACCAGTGGCATCGTATGGTGCTGCTTCTGACAGTATAAACCCCTAAATTATGAATATGAATTCATAACTTTAAAAATCACAGACGTGCCCAACTTCAACTATTTAAAAGAGGTTTATTCCTCTATTAGCTGTTGTAGACCTGAGAGTTGGATTTTCAAAAATCTGAGTTTGGAGCATAGCTCCAGTACATTTTAAGTGGGACTTACAGTTCTGTTGGGCTTAATGCCTTAAAAAATGTCAAAACTTATCACCCTCAAAGGGCACTATTTTAAAGCTTCTGTTCTAATGATAAATAAAGATTTGAGAATGCAAATTTTATACTCAGTGAAAGAATAGAGAGGTGTCAGCTTTCTTCAGGAAAACGGTGTCAGCTTTCTTCAGGAAAACATTTACAACAGTCTGAGCTGAATATAGTCAGGACAGTTTTGCATAGATTGATGTCTTAGCAACTTCAAAGGGTAACAGGAGAAGACCTATTTTGTAAATGGCTGATTCCACAGTAATGATTGTCTGAAGGGTTCAAAATTCTCTATGAGAAGCCCCATTCTTCATTTTTTTAAAAACTGTCCTTTACTGATATTGCTTTCTCAGAAAAAAATATTACTGTGTAGAGTGATCATTAATTTTCAGTTTACAAGCCTTGACACCTTATTTTGAGTTTGCCTGATAGTTTCTGTTCTTATGTTCTCATTCTCTGGTATTATTCTACCCTTTCAGGATGAAATTTTGCATGTTTGCTCTACACATGGGGCTGATGCTGCATGCTTGTGTGTCTGTGTGTGTGTAGCCAAAATTAATCTTTTCTCAAAGGCATTTAATTAACATCTCTAAAAAGCAAATAACAGCTAGGCTTACTAGTCCACTCAGACTATGAAATTAGTTCCAGAAGAACAGAGTAAAGGTAACATATGTTCATTTACTATTGTAAAGCAAGAGCAAGTGACAGAATTTTATTTCTTTCAAGTCCAGCTAGGGCTATAGAATCAGAGCATGGCTGAGGTGTGAAAGGACCTCTGGGGATCACCTACTCCAACCCCTCTGCTTAGAGCAGGCTCAGCTAGAGCAGGTTGCCCATGTCCAGCCAGGTTTTGAATATCTCCAAAAATGGAGACTCCACAACCTTTCCAGGCACCCTGTTCCAGTGTTATTGTAGGTTTGTCACAAAATCCGAGCAAGCAACAAGGTTGCTTTACTTTGTTCCAGAGAACACCAGAGTAAAGTATGCAGACCAGAGTAAAGGTTGCACAGTCAGACTCAGCACTTCTTTCCTGAGTCTCCTGTTCACCAGGAGTGGAAATGATGTTGCAGTGACCTCTGGCAAAAGCCGACAGCATTTATCTAAGCATTGGTGGCAGAGGGGAGTCAGCGCTTCCACCTATTCTGTGTTTCCTTCTCACCTATCTCTGCTCATCTAAAAAGATGTCAAAGTAGCAATTATCCCTGTTCTTCCACATGATTAGTATCCCATCAAAGCAAATAAGATGTCTGTTTGCATGTATGAGAGTACAGGTCAAGTTCTGCTCTTACTTTCAAGAATAAATGAAAGACTTATATTGTAATATTTGTAAATATGTTGTGTTATAGTGTGTGATGTTTTCTAGATATTTATCTCTGGAACTACTACAGTGTGTTAATGTAAATACAAATACAAATATGTGACTACAGGTAGGCAAAATACAGCTACCCTATACTAGCTATAAATCCATATATATAGAAAGAGTGAATTTTCTTTTATATGAAATGTTCTATGTATAATATGAGCAATGATCTTTATCTTTGTAATTTAACTATAGATTTTCATCTTCACTTTTGTAGTGGGACAGGGACCCAGTGGGGAGGCAGGCACTGGTCAGTCATATCACTTTGTGTTTTATTCCCACCCAGGAAATAGAACTGTATTCATTCTCTTAATCATAAAATCATAGGTTGGAAAAGACCGCTAAGATCATCAAGTCCAACCGTCCACCCAACACCACCATTCCTGCTAAAGCATATCCTGAAGTGCCATATCTACACGTTTTTTAAACACCTCCAGGGATGGTGACTCAACCACCTCCCTGGGCAGCCTATTCCAATGTCTGACCACTAATGTTGTCGTGTTGTCATCCTTTTTCTTGCTTTATCCAGAAGGAAGTACAAAGAAAAATCTTTTTCTCAAAAAATAAACCAAAACAAACAAAAAACACCTTTGAAACACCTCCATCCACCATAAATGCATGTTCATATACTGTTTCTGTTAAATGATGAGCACTTATTTTGAAATCAGCAGAGCACTTTTCATAAAATGCTCAGCACATGCCAAGGTAAAGACAGAATAATGAAGTTAAATAGAGTGAAAGCACTAGAGAAATGTGATCAGAGAGCGTATTGAGCCGTGCTACAATTACACTATAGTGCATATCACCATTTATAAACATAATTAAAAGAAAAAATATTCAATTTATATAACTTTAAATATGCAGCACCAGTTTCACACAAATATCTCATTTTGTTTGGATACAAAAACTGGTAGCGAAAATCTTTCAAATGCGACACTTCTATTAAAATAAGAACACCATGAAGTCACAACATTCATTTATTTCCTGGGAAAAACAAAGCTAAGTAGGAGCATGAAGCTTTTGAAAGCTCTAACTATTCTTTGATCAAATAGACAGAAAGAGCTGGTTATGGTCTACTAGCAGTGACCGTCAAGAACACAGAGAACTCAATATGCCACATCTCAGCACAATGGATTTGTGTTTTCCTGTTGTTTCAAAATTCATTCGATGTACACAGCAATAGGCTGTACCAGTCACATTAGAGGTTTCTTTTCCTATGAAATTAAATTGATTATCAAACTGCCCATTAGAAATGAAAAGCAAGTGGCTTTAGACACCATACTTTGTTGGCTGTCCTAAGAAAAACACAGGCTATAGTAAAACAGGAGATGACACTCAGCAGTAACACAAATCTCATGCACAAATAAATTTTTGTAATCCTGCTACAAATGAAGAAGTTCTACCCCCTTCGAAATCATGCTGAACTGTGAGATTTTATGCATTTAGCATACAACTGGTAGAAGAATATCTAAGCAGAAACAAATGTCGTATCAATTACATCAGTACACTATGCGCCTGTGGTTACGATCACCCTTCAGTCAGGGAGGTGGCATGGAATATCACACAGATGAATCCTTCAGGGAAATAAATCTTCTTCATAATTTTTAAATAAAGATAAACAGAGTAAACAAAAATAAACACATTTCAATGCCATTACTTGAAATTAAAAGCAACAGAGTTACTCCAATAAACAGCAATATGTCTGGCTTATTCCCCTTGCAAATACCCTCTGAAAGGCAGACAGGTGTCCTTCTTAACACAGGTCGTACTTCGTGAGGTGAAACCCACTAAGTTGAATCTGACAGCATATTAATTGGACTTGCACCCACTGCTTACTACCTTGGTTAAGAGGGATATACTGAATTAGGAGAGGTGAGATATTTGGTTTGATATGCATAAGGGTAGAATCTTGTGGAGAAACTGCTACTGAACAAAAGAAAAAATAGCTTGTCTCAAAAAAATGCCAGTTACTTTTTGATATTAGATATTATTATCATCTTGAAGAACGGGGCTCTACTCTAAAAAACAAGAAATGTTGTTTAAGTATAAGAAAAAATTTTACTGTGAAGATGGTCAAATATTGGAACTGATTACTCAGAGAGGATTTTGGAGGTTTTTCCCCCCTCATATATATTTAAAACCTGGCTGGACATGGTCCTAAGCAACTTGATCTGGCTGATCCTGATCTGAGCACAGAGTTGGATTATGTGCTATCGAGAGGTCCGTGGCACCTTCAGCAATGCTGTGTTCCTGTGATTGTTAGGACAGAAAAACACTACCTTAAACGGCTGTGAAAGCTAAGGTTTTCTTTTCATGCATCAGTTCAATTTTGACATACTACGTTATTAGTGACAGAACATAAGATGCATGCTGAAATCAACACACAGCACTACTGTCAACTCCCAGCATAGGACGTCTAGCTACCTACCTATGTATCAGTTCACCTCTGCAAACCAAGTCAGACACAGCAGCAGTGCTGTCCTGAGGAACAGGAATTTGGGATTAATAGGAAAAGGTAAAGGGTTGAAGACTGTCCTCTGCTTATGCCTCCCAAGTCATGACCCAAAAAAAGGAAATATTTGGGCATATAACACACCAAAAAAAAATGTGTGTTATAAAATAGAAAAAATATAATATATATTATATATAAAAAATAGTGTGGACTACCCTAATACAGGGAAGAGCTAATGTATCCCATGGGATATAAAGCTAACTGCAGATAAATATTTCTTTATTTTCTTTTTTCTTTTTCCTCTCTTTCAGTAAACCACTAGTTCAAAAACAGATACTTTTTCATTAGTGTCCAGAATGTTTCATTCCACTCTTTCATCTCCCCTTATTGCAATACTTAGAGTCAGCCAGAGAAATCATGACAGGCATTGATGAAATACAACAATCTAGGGAGGGAAAGGTTTCATATAAAATGTACACCTTACCTTTTTATGCTAAACTTTCATGCTCACCAAATGAAAATAGATGAATTTCCTTGTTCTTTAACAACACAGACCCAGAAGATTATCTAATAGAAATGTAGATAATTATCACTGCAAACCTTACAATATGTTTTGTCATCATGACAAAATTTTCCATTTGCCAGCACATATTTTGCTTCAGATTTTCTTTCAAATCACTAAAGAACTGCTTAAACTCCTATATTTATATTCTTGGAGACAGGGATTCCCTTTTCATGAAAATTACATGGGAAGAAAAGAGGTTTAGAAGAAGAAAAAACTGTCCACTACAGCCAACATTCATATGAACCAAAGGGTCTGGTGTATTACCTAAAGCAAAAAAAAGCTTCCAGTTGGAAGCTAAATTCAAAATGACCTTGTGCTTTTTCAAAAAGGCTGGCAGCTGAGGTCATTGGAATAAATTGTGATAGACAGTGCTTCTCTCTGTATAGTTAGAAGGCATGTCCAGTACGTGAATTACCACCAAGCAGGGAAAAAAACACCGACAAACAAAACACAACAAAAAACATTCCTCCATTTCTTTGTAAAATAATGGTGAATAGAGTCTACTTTAATTATGACTTTCATGAAATAATGTATGTTTTCAGGAACTTTATTTCACCATCAAGGATGCTCTACCCTTTTCAGTTCTACATTAATAAATTAATCCTGTTCTTTATTGGCCTCTACTGTTAACAGCATAAGCATCTGTAACCACATGTCCCCAGCAGGCAGTTCCCAGCTGCACAGATTATGTAGCGTTGTTTAAAAATATATATTGTAGTTGTGTTAAAGGTCACCAAACCACTGAGTCAGAAAGAATGAAATAGAAAAGAAGCCAGAATTGCTACTGAGTATTTTATTTGAGATTAAAATATGCAAATTGAAAGCAAACTCCTCACTATTCACTTTTGTAAGGACCTTGTTAACAGTAACTTCAGAAGAAGGCAATTTTTGTAAGGGTATTTTTTTCAATTCATTCTCTTGCAAACACATAAGCAACCTCTGTCAAAGGATTTTAATCTGTCAACAGGACTGCATGAGTCTTCAACTGGTTTTTATAATAGTAGCTTTTCACTGGAATATTTTGATTGACAGATTCTTATATTTAACATCTGCCTTTTTTGGGAGCAGTTTAATGTTAAGACAAAAAATACACTTGGGTTTTCAAAGCAGGTGGAAAAACTCACAGATCTGATTAAAGGAGAACTGCTTCTAATCCTGTTTTGCACCGTGCCTTAAAGCATCTTATATAAAGCAGAAAACACATCTAGTCACTTCTGAAACATTTAAAGAATAAAAAATAAGGGGAGGGGGAAGAATACATGCAACTTACCATTAAAGTTTACTGCCCGGATATAGCTAAGTAGTTCTTTACCATCAATTGTGCTCATCCTTGGGCATAGACCAATATATCCAGGACACAGATCTTTATGCATGTTGTGCAGTGCATAGGCCATGGAATATACTGCATCAATTACAAACTGAACTTTTCCTTCTTGCTCATAGGCTGAATCTCTTGCAATTCTTTCTAAGCCTAAGGAATAAAGAGAAAGAGTCAGTTTACTTCTATATGTGCGTGTGTATACATGCATGAGTATTTGCATGCAAAAACTCACAGTAGAACATAAATAATGACAGTCAGATTGATAGGTGAAGTTAGGACTCATATATCCGTCACCTAGATAAAGAAGACAAGGAAAAATGGGGCCATCTGGTTTTGCCTCTAATTGTTGTGTGCTGTGCCAGGTATTAAGACAGAATGTTGAGCTCTGGCCTGGGAAAGAGGACAGAACATTCCATTACTAGAAAAAGAAATACAGATATATGTATTTCTACAATCCAGCAGAAAAACTCTCTTTCCACCTTATTGACTTTCGTTCAACAGCTGTTTATTGTTATTTATAGGACACTTCTACAGCACCCTGCCTTTCTTTTTTAGATAAATTTAAGGCTACCTTGATTTTTATCAGTGTCTATTGTTTGATAAACATTTAAACATGTCAGGGAAAAAAGCTGAATCCTTGCCAAGTGATGTGGCCATCTGTCTCCATATTGAAAAATGCTTATTCTGAGACTTTTTTCCAGTATTTACTAGTGAATTATACTTCACATTGAGAACTGTGTACCGTCTGCTGTTTCCTACAGGGACATTTTTCATTCAGGGAGAATACAGAGCAAATCAATACATTATGAAATTTTGATTCTGTGGGAATTGCCCACATAAATCATCTATGTCTAAATCCAGAGCACCTTTTACATTCATAGGTGACAGGACTAAGTGGAAAAATTAAAAAAATATAGTTTAGGAAAATTGTATTTTAAGTAGACAACCAACATGAAATCCCATGTCCTATGTAGGAATTTGGCCACCTATTTCAAAGGCTTACAATCTTCATTTACAAGTGGAAAGAGGGCTCTGCAGATATCACTGTGAAATCCACCCTGCTGAAATCTACAGTTAAGTTTTCATTAACTCAGTGAACACAAGCTTAAATACCTAGGTTATCTACCAGATTAACAACTTGTTCAGTTTGAAAATAACCCATTCACATTATGTAAGACTATTTATAAATAAATAAAAAAATTACACATTTTCTTTTTATTTTAACATTCTATATCTTTTTTTTTTTATATTTCTTTTTTATCTCTACAGGTGGGCTTTTATCAGTTCAAGACACCAATTTTGTTGTATCTAAATTTTTTAAAGTGCATGCCTGAAAATACACTGCATGCAAGATATTTCTTTAGAAAGCCCATATGACATGTAAAAAAAAAAACAGTCTACTCAGAAGCCTTTCTTCTTTTCGCCTGCTGCATTTCAATGCCACCGTCTGACATTACAATGGTAACATATGAACAAATTTGTAATCTGACAAATCAGCATTGTTTTGTGCTTTTAACATTCCTGAGCACTGGGAGCGATAGATAGCCTTGAAAAATCATCAAGTGCTTTTATTTCTCCTCAGGGATTAGCTAAAAAAAAAAAAAATTACTACCTCTTGAAAAGGTGCTAACCACTTGGAGAGGAAAGCATATAATTAATTTTTGTGATTTGTTACAAGTAACTTCACAGACACTTTTCAAAATATGCTATCTAATGATCATCAAATAAATAGTAAATAGTGTGACTCTACTGCAAATAAACAGAAAAACTTTTCCTTGCACATGCTGAAAATGACACAAGTATTTGCAATGCATTTCCCAGACATAAAAGAAGATATGAAGGATGGAAGAGATGTGACTTCACTAGATTGCAACTTCATTAACTTATTTCAGTTGAGAACTAGCTTCCAACAGTAAGTGATGGGTAGAGCTCAGGATCCCTACCTTAATTGTCCCGGCCTTGTTAAGGACTGATTGACAAAACTGAAGGAAAGGGTTTACAGAACTTCTTCAGGCAAACAGCAGTCAATAACCTGTATGTGCTCCCATGAGCTTCCTCATCCTCTAAACAGGTTGGTCAGGACAGGAGGAGTTTGAAGGACTTCTATTCATTTTAATTGCTAAGCCAAATGTAATTCCCCTCACGCATCAAATGGATGGATGTGTATGTTGAAGAGTGAAGGGTTGGTGAAAGACAGAAGGGAATAATTTTCTATAATAAATGCTAAGTCATAAAACACTAGATGCTGCGAACACTAATGCAAGTACATTGCACTAAGTGGTACAGATTTTTAAAGGGAAAAAAATCAGTATTACACTCCCCTATGCTATACTGTAGTTTAAACACACACAGAAATTGCATAAATTCTTCTACAGCAGAACATTTTACTTTTACTCTTCACAGATATGTGATCATAAACTACTTTACTTTAGAATGTAAATTACAGACAAATAAAAAAAAAAATTATTAGGACTGAGTGTGTTTCTTACACACAAACCGGTGATGAATATGACAGAATTATCAGTTTTAAACTTGTCAAACCCAGAAGGCAATAGACCAGAAAAGTCTCTGTGCTTTGCATAATTAAAAAAACTAATAAATTGGATTATATGCTCTTTCTTTGAGGTTTCTCTTCATCTTCTCTTTCTAGAATTCTCAAAAAATCTAAAACAATGATTTATAAAGATGACGAGAACTCATCAAAATAAAATACTTTACACTGCCCTAAATAAATTTCAATATATAGTAGTAAAATGATGCATATTGTCTAAGCCATAAATATGGTCAGCTACTACAGAGATAATATTACATATTTGGAAGACATGATTATAATTTTTCTGCAGACTTGTATATTGGGTAATAACAGTTTCATTTGTAGTTTGACTCTGAGCTCTACAAGGATTGTTTCTACACACATTGATGATTTGAATGCGTATAACAATTTGTATCTTGTAATAGAAAAATTTAATTCTTTTGTAATGATGATTTCAATTTCTCATCATACAGTTTTTTCTCTGGAAAAATTGCTTAGGCTGTGTCTTTATCAAAAAGAACAAGAAGATGTTCCCAGCTCTTGAACCTGGGCACTTGATACCACCGTGGTCTGACAGTGTGACAAGAACTGGGCTCACACTGTCCCTCCCTATTCCAATCTCCAAACAAAGGAAACCTAGGGAAATGTGCCATGGTGCTTTCCAGCAGGTCTTCCAGTCCAGCTGTTGAGAAGTGCAAGCTCGTAGGGAATCTCAGCAAGATGCCAAGACTTTTCCCTATCAATGGAGAAAATACATAGATACATCTAATAATGTCACCATCTTGGGCTAGGGAACAGCTAGGAGAGGTGTTTCACTAGCCCAGGATAAGTGTCAACTGTTCCTGGCTCATTCCATTTGAAATCTCTTTCAGGAACCCTAGAGTGAGGAGAGGAATGATCCTATGAGCCTGTACATTCGGAAGAGTTGCTACAGCTACTCTTGCACTTCCCGAGCAAGAGTGAGAAGCTGGACTGCTGCAGGAAGTATTGCCTCCATATCTTCTAATCATTTCCCTCTTTGTTCCTATAGAAAAAGATCTGCATCCTGCTCAGGGTGGTGGAACTCACAACAGGGAAAGATAAGAAGCACAACAGTAGTAAGGTAAAATGTGGATCAGGTGGATAAGGGGGTGTGGCTGGGGTTACCAGTCTGGTGACATTGTCAGTTACCCAGGTATGAACTGGGAATCAACAGATTTCAGGGAATGTAATCAAGAGAAATTAGGCCTTTACAACAGTAAATTAAAATGTATCTTAATTTAAAACTTAATAAGAGCACACAGTAAGTAAACAAAGATTAATGTAGTATAGCTAAGATAATTAATTCATACATGGATGATGATATCACCTGTGGGATGCAAACAACTATCTTAAACAATCAAAGCTCAAGTTTCTGATCTCACCAACAGGGGCTGTTGAGCTCTGCAATAAATGTTGTGTAATTTCTCTAAGTTATAGAAACCATCTTCCTAATGATGATCTTAAGCATATGTAGAAGAAACTTCTGCACACATAGAAGTCCCTGGCAATAGAAAAACTTCAGAACAGAGTTCCTAGTTATTATTCTTTTAAGAATACAAAAACTTCTAAATAAGCCAAATTGATATACCGGCTTTGTGTCTTGTGCAATAGGGAAAAAATATTTCTTTATTTATTTAACTACCCTGTTTCTGGAAATTAGTGGTTCACCTAACATTTCTGAGCAATCCCATTCCTGCTGTCTCACAAATCTTTCTGTTTTCATTTCATATTTTTGAAAGCAATTTACGTGAAAGTGCAGCCTATATTATTTCTCACGGGTATTTCTATAGTTTCAAGAATCCATCCCATACATCTAGTTAAAATTTTAATTTATGCTACTTGAAGACCAAAGGTTGAAGTCAAGGACCTTGTATACAACAGCTAGTTAGAGCTTCGGACTGGAACAATGTTGTGAGGGTCTGAGAAAGGTTTTTGGCACACCTTTGGGACACAGAAGTGGAGCTCCATAGATTAGAGAAATAGAGTTGTCTGGTATGAGCATGAGTGTGCCTGGGTACAGCATCCTAATTTTGACAGAATAATCATCATGAGCTCAGGTTCCAGGCTTAGAAAAATAGTGCAGTCAGAGACAAGAAAGTAGAAACACATAACTAGAGCTCCATGTAGGAAACAGGATGCATCAAGATGTTATCTTGATTTCCTAATCTCTAGTCAATGCCTTTTCTTTTTTCTTATCAATCTCCTTTACTATATTTTTTTATTTGTTTTGTCTAGGATTGATTGGAATACAACTGGCCAGCTCACTTTTCACCTTCAGTTCAGATATTGACTCAGTATAAGCCTCCTTCCATTGTTTTGCGGTACTAATTCTCAAAACTTGTAAAAATCAAAGTTAAAAACACAGAAAACTTCCAACTTCCCTCTTTGAAAACTCGAAGGGGGAAATTATAGAAATATTCTTTTCTTAAACTCTCACCTTTAGTTGTTGCAATGTGTCCTAGTCGTTCACTTAGTTTAAATGTAAATTACTTTTTCAGCATCATCTGGTAGGTTCACATCTTTATTTTCGCTAGCCTAAAAATATTAATGTAATGCTTGTGATTTTTCTGTGCGATTATTTATACATCTAGCAATGGGCTGATATTCTATGTCTGCTTGAAAAACTCAACAGCTGAATACAGATTTCCATTTATCCTATTTTAAAGCCACTTATTTCTATGTCTGCTATTGCTTGATTTATGTATCTTAGTCCGGTGATTAGCAATGTTAGTCAAAATCAGTACTTATCGGGAAAAAAACAACAGCTTAAAAAAACCACCCAAGACTTGCACGCCTTGTCCTTCAGTTGGTGAACAGCAATGTGAAGAGTTGGCTTAGCAGTGACAGAAGGCCTACTACAGGAGGGCCAGGAATCTCCTAACCATGGATTTGTCACCAGCAAGGAAAGATGGCTTTCTGAGAGCTTGTATTCCTCCCTTCTTTCCACATTCCCATCCACTCTTCTGCCTCTCTGGCCCCTCCCATATGTGCTGAGTGATAAATCAGCTCTTTTATGGACTGTGCTCTAAATAAGGAGAGAAATCTTTCTGGGGTAACAGTGGGAGGACAAATAATGTGAAGGAGAGGATAAAACTGACAATAAAAATTATTATGAAAATGGTAACAGGCAAAATGGTCACTCCTGAGCAGCTTTTATTCCATTTGCTTCCCTTCACCTGCCTTTGTTATATATGCTTGTATATGATTACTGCTTAAAGAGAGTTCGTGCATCTGTGCAGCTCATGGGATTTTTTTTCCAGACTTCTGTTTTGACAAGTCTGAGTCTAGGCTATCTAGTAACAACTTTTCAGTTCATAGTTACAAGTCACATTTTTTACTCACTGCTAAATTATTTATCCCCATTACTTGGCTCACAAAACAGTTTTACTTAAGCCGCACTTGGAAGTAAACAAAATCAAAGATAAATATTATTGTGCTGAGATTGATCTCTCTGTGTGTGCCAATCACGGTCACAACTAAATCACAGTAATTTGTAAGCAGGCTCCCACTACTCTTCAGCTCAGGCATGATAGTCCTCTATTTGTCAGAATTGGTTAGAACTTCCCATCTTCGCAGCAACAGTTTTTTCCTCAGAAAGTTGGCGTCTGTAACTGTAAGCCGTTTCAGCAGGCTCAGCAGGAAGCACTAGGAGCATATGTTACTCCCATTGAAGTCTTCCTGATTATTCAGCTGTTTTCCTCACACATTATCGGGTTTTCTCTCTCTGAACAAATAATGCAGTAGAGATCATCATCTTGTGTTACTCAGACTTCAGGGGATGATATACTTTTCCAGTGGGGGAGCTGAGTTTTCTAATAGCTGCGTGGTAAGTGTGATACTTGTTTTGTGCATGAGTTAGTCCACAGAGAGCACCATAAAACCCGTGGCTCTTCTGTAATAGCATGGTGTCAGTTTAGGAAGCAATTCAGAGAAGAAGTTAAGGATTATATCAATTTTCTCAGCCATTCCAAAAAGAAAATTGAGAATGTAGAAGCAGTGACAGTGAAATGAAGCAGTTTGGCTGTCTACTCCAACAACTGACAGATGTGGTTTTGTGGTTTAATGAACTGGCACTTGATGTAATTTTTCTGGGGTTCTGCCTTTTTACGCCAACTCACACAAAAAAAATAAAAACAAGACAGCAAGACCAATTAGCAAAAGTCTGAGAAAGAAACAGTTTTTCAATCCCTAGGACAAAGTAGAGATTTTAAAATATTTCTTACCCAGAACTGGGCTAAAACCTCACATTTTTAAAGAGCTTTTCAAGCAGAAAATAGCAAAAGGAGCATTTCATGTAAGTGAATATGTTTCAACAATTTTCACTTTAACACCACCACAAATGAGAAACTAGATTTTGTTACCTGGGTCTTTAAATGAAGTACCTTAAAAATTCTGTCCCTCCCCACAAACATCCCTCCCGACAAATGAAATACCATGACATATTTCCTGACCTTCACAGTAAATCAGAAATTTTTTTCAGTAAAACACTTCTAACAAATCCACAATAGTATATGTCAAAGTGGAATTGAACCATTATTCTAGTCATCTTGGGGTTTTTTGTTCCTGCTACTAAATGTGACAGCTACTACAGTACTTTTTCTTAGAAAAACAAACTGAAGTTGCATCGCTAATAGAAGATGCTTTTTTTCCTCATTTCTGTGCTCTGAGAGAGTCCCTAACAGCAGTTTGAATGTTGTTATCAGAATGAAAACTTTCCCTTTTCTAGTTAATGCCTTCATATTTTCTGATTATAGCTCCTTGAAACAGTTTCTAGAGTTAGAGAACACAGGCATTCAGAACTCTCAAACATTTAAAACCTTAAGAGTCTGCTACACCTAACAGCAGCAGTGTTGTGTAAAATACCGTCTTGCTAAGCCAAGATTTGCTGTGATGTGTATGTTAGGCTAAACAATAATGACTGCATTCAAATAACAAGGAGACACCGTTGGATATGGTTTCTGCCAACCACACTAAGAACCGCACCACATCTGTAAGTGAAAAGGTGTATTAAAAATACAATGGGATAAGAAATATTTCTTTCAGGCATGTCACTAGTCAGTATCAATACAATTGCCCATGTAGAATACATTATTTGGTGTGGACAAGACTCGAAGCTGTGTATAACGTATTAAAAAGTTGTATGTTCTTGTTGCCAACAGATCGCAGCTTTGAAACTTCAGGCAAAGCATTATCAATATGAGTGCCAGAAGATTCTTGCACCTTAACAACAGTGCACTGGCAGAGATCTGTTCAGCTATACTGGTTCACTTTCTAGCTACAATATGTCTGAAGAGCTGAGAGCGCAAACCCACCTCAGAAATACCTGTAGAAAAAACAAATACATTGTAGAAGTTTAAATACAAAGGAGAACAACTATTGCACTACTAAGCAAGCATCCATGGCAAATAATAAATCTTACATCGCAATAGGTTTTGTTATATTTTCTCCAGGTTTTATGCTAGAGAGCAAACCACAGCCAAAGTTTGCAATTTTTCTTTATAATACATTCCATGCCTTTTGTAGGTTTCCTAAACATTTACATAGTTATTTAAGTATCACTCAAGTCCCCTCTTGCTTCTCCTGGTTTTGTTTTAGAAAAGTCACAGAAGTCAGAGATTCCCATATTAGTTTTGCCAAGTCTTATACTTCTGCAAATTTTGAACCATATATCATTTAGAAGTGTTAGTGATCCACTGTCTCTTTCTTTCCTCTTTATTTCCAGACTTAGTCTGTATTAAAATAATGCAATCGATTTGACTCTATCTTACGATAGTATTGCACTTTTTTAATGCTCTAATTATATCTATTTTGCTTTACTTATGAAAATCAAAATCTAATGCAGAAGTAAGTTCAATTTATGTATTTTTCAGATTTAAGAATGTATTTTACATATATCAGTACATAGTAACAAAATTCAGTTTCAAATGTAAAACCATCAATTTTACCTTTAAAAACCATTCCCTAAATTCCACAAATATGGGGCATTTCAGCCTCTAAGGTTATCAGTGTGATTTGTGAGGGAGGAATGTTATTTTATTTTACTGATTTCTTGACCAAATCGAAATGGTACAGGAAAAAAAAGTATTAATTATGTTATATACAGAGGTGTTTAGATATGTTAAAAAGAGAGGTGTCTTTATCATAATTAAACCATGTTAGAATTTTTATTTGAGCTTTCTGAACAAAATCACATGCAGATAAAGGAGAAAACTTGCAATTTTGTTTGCTAACAGAGATCTAAGGACTACTTGATCAAAGGCACTTTAAATGTTGTTTGAACTTTAACTCTCAAAGTTAGGTCAACCTTTTTGACTCTACTTTGAATTTCCATACCCATAAATATGAATGTTTTCATTAATAACATGGAAGCATTTGTCAGCCTCCATTCTACTTCAACTTCTGTAAAGTCTATGAAGAGTTACCACAGCTGTGTATCCTGTTCATTTCATAACTGGGATCCAAAGACATGCTAAGCAATTCAGTCTTGCACCCCAGTAGCCTAGCACACTCCTTTAGGTCTGTATGATAAGAAAGAACACAAAATTTTGGAGAAATCCCACATTTCTTTATCTCTCAGAATAGTGTCAGTATACAGGTGAGCATTAACACAAATAGACAGCCAAGTATTTTGCTGAATTTCTCAAGTTTAAAACAAATCAAAAGAAGGGGCGTGTTTTCAGATCTCGAGGTGAGTATGTAGGCAGAACCTACATTTTCTAAGACATATTACCCATGGGAATTTCTAAGTATGGGAAGAAATTGCTAGTGTACTAGTCCAGTCACGTAGGTGGAACTAACTGATATCACTCTAAAACCCCACAGGCTGCAAGCATTTCTAATGCAGACTTCAGTGTAGAACTACAAAGCCTATAGCGATGGCTACCAGAAAGAGAAAAGATCCAGTACAAGCAACTGAATTTATTCATTGTCTGTTAGCATTAAATCTCAGAGGACCTTCAGAGCATAGAAACAGTATGTATAAAAATCCTTCCCTTTGCTTATTGACCATGAGAGCTTTTAAGTTAAGCTTCAGACCAGAAACTCTAGGGACTTCTGTCCTCAGGAGCATCATTTTTACTTAAAAACTTGATTGAGATCCTGCTTAAGAAAGGCCTTCCTAGCAATTGGAATGCATTTATTGCAAGCATAAACAGATATAGAGGTATCTAAGCACATCACTTTCTTAAGTATTTGTGGCTACTATTTGGTGTGAGTCTATTTGGAGACTATTTGGAGAGTCAAATTACAGCAAGATTTCACCAAAAATATTGCAACATCTGAACTAGTCATATGAACGACTACTGACCAGAGGTTTAAGCATTTTCCTTTAGTTTGATGAGAAGCTCTGTAAAAGTGAACTAGGTTAGGCTGAAAAAAAAATTATCAGCTATTTAACAAAGAAAAGTATCAGATTGAGATGTTATTATACCCTTTTCGTCACCTGTTACTTGTTACTAATCTGTCTGCAGGAATTTAAGGCCTCCTCAGCTGAGCTGAAGGAAAGAGCTTTTATGTCTGCTTCTGCATCAGATGAGGACCATGTGTTATGGATGTCTGCTCTGGCTTGGTTTGAAGTCTGCAAGCTAAGGGGCAGCAACATCCTATCAGGGCCATTTCTGCAGTGAATATCTGATAGCTTGTTTATGCAGAGCATTTAAATATAGATATAGAATGTAGCGAATTCCCACTGAGGCTAAGTGTTTTGACATCATGATTTCACATCAAGTATTGAATAAATTTTGTTGCTTCTCAAAGGGAGCTTTCATCAGCTTGTGGTATTTTCTTGCAGTTAGCTGCTTAGGCAGGCTGCACTTCATGCAGATTTAGTCATCTAAGAGTTAATTGTCTAACCTAAAGAAAGATTTTTTTGTGTCTAAGCAGAAAATTCACTCACCCTCCCTGAAAATAAGCATTTATTAACATGGGTTAAAGTGCCTTCCTTAACCTACTTTCTCATGTGACTGGCTTAGACTACATAGTTAACTCCTGGAGAACTAGTATTATGCAAGATAAATCACAACTATAAAAAAGCTGGAGCTGGACAAGATAGAAGTACTCATGACAGAGTTCATATGTGGAAATAAAGTGGGTTTATTCAGGTAGAAGAAGTGGGAGAATTTTTTCAACTACAGCAAGAAAGGAAGGGAAAGAAAGATTGCTTTTCACAGAAAAGGGACAACTACCAATTTAAGCATGTAAAAGATCCAATAGTAACTTTTTACAATATTAAATGCTGAAGAAAATTTTAGATTAACTTTTCCATTTGCCCTATCCACTGCCTCTTCCTGCTGTGTCTCATTTTCATGATCCAATCAGACTGTAAGAAGTAGGGCACGGTAAGGAAAAGAAATAGCTGATTTCACTTAGTGTAACCAGTAGGAAGAAATACTACAATGTCATAGAAAATTAAATGCTTTCTTTGTTTACTTTTTTCACTTTTCTTTAAGACAAAAGGCCATTTTTGATGGTCAGAATGGAAAACGTGTTCAAGAGCTTTGAAATGCTATAAGCTGTAATTTATCATGTATTACTGACAAAGTAAACCTATGTGGCTTTCATGAGATGGTCAGATATCACTTCATTCTACTACCTGTGTAGACAACATCTGAAATATAAGATTGTCACAGATGAAAATCTGGAATTTCCTCACGACTCACATTAAAAGTGTTTCTACAGAACCTGGTAAAAATAAGAGCACCATAAAATAGTATCCGAAATGGACAACATTGTCAATGAGGGAACTTTTTCTTCGAGATTGTGATTATCCCTGTTTTGTCCCGGTAAGGATGGGATATGTGCAGCTGTAAGACTGGTGCCAATGGAGCATGTGCAGCAAACCTACTGAGGGACCAAACCCCCTTAATGTCCCTAATTTAGCAATGAAGTCAATCAGTGCAATTAAAGAACCAGCTATCTTCTAGGTTTTGGGAAGACTAGTGTTTGTGGGTAAACTGTCTTTCTGTTTTATATTGAAATCCCCTTCCAGAAGCCAATTGTCCATGTCCTGTTCATGGCATCAAGCAGTCCATTAACTAGAATCATACAATCATAGAATCATTAAGGTTGGAAAAGACCTCTAAGATCATCTGGTGCAACATCAACCCAACACCACCATGCCTGCTGAACGATGTCTTGAAGTGCCATATCTACACGTTTTTTGAACACCTCCAGGGATGGGGACTCCACCACTGCCCTGGGCAGCCTGTTCCAATGCCTGACCACTCTTTCATTAGAGGAATTTTTCCTAATATCCAAACTAAATCTCCTCTGACAGAACTTGAGGCCATTGCCTCTCAACCTGTCGCCAGTTACCTGGGAGAAGAGACCAACATCTGCCTCACTACAACCTCCTTTCAGGTAGCTGTAAAGAACAATAAGGTTCCCCCTCAGCCTCCTCTTCTCCAGACTAAACAACCCCAGTTCCTTCAGCTGCTCCTCATAAGAATTGTTCTCTAGATGCCCCACCAGCCTCGTTGCCCTTCTCTGGACATGCTCCAGCAACTCAATGTCCTTCTTGTAGTGAGGGACCCAAAACTGAACACAGTATCTGAGATGCGGCCTCAGCAGTGCCAAGTACGGGGGCACGATCACTCCCCTACTGCTGCTGGCCACACTATTCCTGATACAAGCCAGGATGCCATTGGCCTTCTTGGCCACCTGGGCACACTGCTGGCTCATGTTCAGCCAGCTGTCACCCAGCACCCTGAGGTCCTTTTCTGTCAGGCAGCTTTCCAGCCACTCATCCCCAAGCCTGTAGTGTTGCATGGGGTTGTTGTGACCCAAGTGCAAGACCTGGCACTTGGCCTTCTTGAACCTCATACAGCTGACCTCAGCCTATTGGTCCAGCCTGTCCAAAACCCATTTGCAGACCCTTCCTACCCTCCAACAGATCGACACTCCCACCCAACTCAGTGTCATCTGCAAACTTACTGAGGGAGCACTCAATCCCCTCATCCAGATCATTGACGAAGATGTTAAACAAGACTGGACCCAAAACTGAGCCCTGGGGAACACACACTGGTGACTGGCCACCAATTGGATTTAACTCCATTCACCACAACTCTCTGGCTCGGCCATCCAGCCAATTTTTTACCCAGTGTAGAGTACACCTGTCTAAGCCATGAGATGCCAGCTTCTCTAAGAGAGTTCTGTGGGAGATAGTATCAGAAGCTTTACGAAAGTCCACGTAGGTAACATCCACAGGCTTTCCTTCATCCACTAGGCAGGTCTCCTGGTCATAGAAGGAGATCAGGTTGGTCAAACAGGACCTGCCTTTCATGAACCCATGCTGGCTGGGCCTGGTCCCTTGGCTGTCCTTCACAAGCCCAGTGAGTGCACTCAAGATGAACCACTCCATAATCTTGCCTGGCACCGAGGTCAGGCTGACAGGGCTGTAGTTCCCCGGATCCTCCTGCTGGCCCTTCTTGCAGATAGACATCACATTGGCAAGACTCCAGTCATCTGGGACCTCCCCTGTAAACCAGGACTGATGACAAATGATGGAGAGTGGCTTGGCAAATTCCTCTGCTAGCTCCCTCAGTACTCTCGGGTAGATCAAAAGAGGGTATGCTGTCAGAGCTTTTGTAGCAACTTTGAGAAATATTTTGGCTGAGACATGTTAAATTAGATAGTGCTGAACAATATGCTCATGACTAAGCGATAAGCATCACCCGGAAAAGTATAAAGTTCCCTACAGTATGATTTAGGCACCTAATACTAAAAAGTAGTCACAAACATCCTTAACTGCATAAACACCTTTAAACCCTAAAACTTTACCAGAGTATCTGAAGTTCTGCTATTTCACACAGCCAAAACCAGAGGCATCTTGAGAATTTGAGGGCCTTTTCCCTCTGCCAAGGGCCATCTAGAGTTCACAGTGCAAACAAGTTTAATTCCTTGAAGGGGATGAATCCAAGAAATACATATGAGTATACCTAACTTACCCTGAGTTTACTACAATATATAGACATCTGATACTCCTCTTTTCCTTAAAAACCTTTGTAATTAAGTGCTTTCTCAGGAACTAAATCTCTCCTTTAGGTGCTGGCACACTAGTAATAATAACATAAATACACAAAGTACTGTTAAAAGCACAGGCTTGCTCTTGATAGGAGGTACTCACATTGTCACTTTTTACGTATCTATAACAGCAAAGCCCCTATCATGAATCATTACGAGCACAGTGAAGCTTCAGACTTGCAATTCACTGTACAATCTTACAACTGTATTCTGAGCCTGAAGTTTTGTTTTCATCAGTGATTTCTGCTGGCAGTACGTAGAAACATGTAACATTGAGACAGTGAGCACCTGGTTGAATGTTCTAATGCACTCCGAAATCAAATGGAAAAGGACACGACTTTTTAGGTATTCTTGCTTTGAAAGAAAAGACAACCTGTGGTAACCATTATATTATCACAAGCCTATTATAGTAACCTAAGGCTGGTCAAAAGTCATTTTTCACCTGATCTTGAACAAAATTGAAATGCTTCCATCTAGTTTCTTACGACACATTTTACAATTATAGATACACTTTTGTAGAAATCAAAACTCCTCCACAGAATTCCACAATCTTGTGCAGTTCATGTTCCAATTTACCAAGTGCAGTTTGATCTCTTTTTTCTAAGGCTGTTTCATTTCTCCTTATTCCTATAACTTGTATCATAACCTTTAGCATACACACTGGTAGGAAAAGCCTCAAAATCATTGAAGTGTTTCACCAGTGCGTTAGATGTGTAAATGTGTTTTGAACAGCTTTATATGAGAAATATATCAATACACTGGAGCAAGTTCAGCAGAGGGTCACCAAGATGTGCAGGCGGCTGGAGCACATGCTGTCTGAGGAAAGGCTGAGGGAGACGGGTTTGTTCAGACTTGAGAAGAAATGGGTTTAGGGTCAAGTCCCCCAAACAGCAAACCCCAAAGCCTATAGGGAGATGGAGCCAGGCTCTTCACAATGGTGCATGATGCAAGGACAGGACATAATGGGCATAACTTGAAACAAGAGGTTTAGACTGGTAAAAACTCTTTTCCAATGGGGATGCTCAGGCAGTAGAACAGGCTGCCCAGAGAAGATATGTGGTTTCTCTCCATACTTGGAGCTTTTCAAAACCTGACAGGATAAAGTCCTGAGCCACCCAGATCCAACCTCAGACTGACCTTTTATGAGCAGCAGGTTGGACTAGAGACCTCCTGAGGTCCCTTCCAACCTGAAACATCCTCTGATCCAATGTTCAGATGCCACTGCACCAAAAATCTCTTAGCCAATGCTACTGAACAATCCCAAGTGCCTGTGTACATATAGAGTTGTACAGGTGCATGTGCTCATGCAGATAAGCATGTGGAAATCCACAACAGTCTAGATTGAGCTCATTTAGGAGGGGATTCTGGAGGCATCCCAGGTGAAGAACTAACCCCCTCTCACCTTGTCTCCAGACCCAAAAGGCAGATTTGGATAACAAGGGTTCTGACAACGGGGCCTCTTGTTGATTTCCCTCTCAATCCTTAGGTGATTAAGAACAGTTCAAGGAAAACAGAAATCCAGGTAGATTTGAATGAAAAACATTACTAGATTTGACTCCATCATGTAAGATATCTGCATCTTTAAGGACATGTTGAATAGACAGGGGTACAATATATTTAGTGTTTTCAGCTTGGATACTTATTACTGTGACTACAGTATCACATATTGCAAGAGTCATTTAACTAAGACTTTTTCACTCATTCCCATGAGGCTGGAGTCCTGTGACAGTGGGAGGGAAGAAAAAAGGTTTACTGATGGAAAGTGGTGGCGAGAACTTTGGTCCTTTCTTAGATATGTTTCGAACATATTAATCAGTAGAGAGCTCACTCACTGTGACCTCAGTGGATACCAAAGTTTTAAAAAACAGCAAAAAAAGCCAAAATGTGCTTTGGTAAGATCGTTTTTAAGCCAGCCTAATGATCTGCAAGTGACCTGTTTCACGACTTAGAGCATTCGGAGCTCTTGGCACTGATATCTTCTGCTGGCCTAGATCAGCTCAGTTCCAGCAGAAGTCAGTTGAGTAAGGGTGGTTTACAGCCTCTCCAATTTTGTCTCAAAATCTGGTGTAATATGAGAGTGCCAGAGGGCTAAGGACAAGAACTCTATTTTTTTTTAATACAAATTGCACTATTTTCTGTTACTGTAGACTGATTGCTTCCTTACAGTGGACCGATTCTGACATTCTGTATTTTAATTTAATCGAAGAGAGAGCACCTGAAGGGATAGAAATTCATATGATAACCTAGACCGTGTACATCAGAGAAGCTGTGGTCATCAGCCTTTCATTTTAACATTGTCCAGTCTCATGGGTACATGCACTTAGTTACACTAAATTAATTAGTTAGTAATATATAATAGCTGATACATAAATTGCATGATGACCACCACTGTCAGCAATGTAAACAATATTTTGTAATTTATGTTTCCCAAAAGCTATATTAAAGCCTAAAATAGATCTGATAATGTTCAGAAAGAGCAAAAGAAAGGGATGGGAGTCAAACACAGTAACACAGTAATTACTATTCAGGATGGAGAATAACAGAGTCTTTTTTCTAGCTGTAATCAGTGTGTAATTATGGCCCCACAAACAAGACAACACATAAAGAAACAGCTAGAAACTAGCGCCTTGGTCTATGGCATAAATTTGTGGTCTCTTCAGGCTTTTTATCTTCATTACCCTTATGGACAATTGGAAATCTGTATTTTTTAGGCTGCAGCATTCTCCATCAGAAGCACTATTCAGAGGTACATTTTAATGCTCTGGAGAAGCCATTTTACTAAAAAAAGGGCCATGGCAAATGACAAATACAATAGAAACATTTATTTATTTCTTTCTTTTATATAAGGAAAAGCAAGAGGATAAAGTGATTCCATTTTGTGCACAAGAAATAATTCAATAGCAAACAAAAAATAATAGATCTTTTTGTGAAATTAAATAGTAAACATACACCACAGCTTCTTAACACGAAAAAGATATCCAGTTATCTTTTCTTACTGTTTCAACTCTTAATATCTGGAGTTCAAGGAAGCCTTGTCAAACAAAGAGGGACAGGAACTTTATCAACAGCTTCCTCAGATCAAAAGCGCATTTTCAGAATTCTGTTTTCTCCATTGATTTATAACATATTATTTGGTTAGGACACTGAAGCAAAACATATGAAATGTTAGTGAAATCCAAGTGACGCCATTCCACATTGATCAGTGGAAGATCTGGCCAATAATGGTTGTGGAAAGAGCTGAGAGCTGAAAGATTATTTGCTTCATTTGGTGAATAAATCTACTAATTTATCCTTATTAGTTATCATCGTTATTCAATGCAAAATTAAAAAACAAACAACATGTATTCTACATGAAGAGTATTAGTTCTGGATATTTGGTGATTGGTTAAACCTGATGAAGTTGGCTTTATTACACATTTTCCACTGCTGTAAATAATCCTATTCTTAGAAATGCAAAGATATAAAGATACAAATGTACAGTGTACTGAAAAAGTGGGTTGCAGTTAATCAGTGCAATCTAGCAGACTGGAAAGTCATGACTCAATGCTTGCTATATTTGAAGAAAATTTTTGAATAGCTGTGGTAGGACCTGTGACATGCTGGTATGAAAAACTAGTTCAAGACAACTAGCCAAGAGAAACCAAAATACTCTTGCTAATCATGTAGGCAAAAATGAATTTTTGCTGCCCCAGGATGGGCCACTTTTGCCACAGAAAGAGAAGTCAGAAAAAGAAAACAGAAATCTTGTAGACCTCTGAAAAACTAGGCTTGCTTTTAACACTGTCACCAAAACATTAAACAAAGATGGAAACAGCATTTTCCATAACCACAAGCGACTTCACGCATTTCTCAGTTGAAGCCACTGTTTCTTGTAACTACCAGGGAAGCTGGCAGCAACTAGCTTGGCTCTCCAGGCTGCTGGGTGGGGGAGACATAGCAAAGTCTCCAAACAACAGCTGCTTTTGCCTGAGTCAAGTTTGGTTCCATCTTGCCCTTGCTTCATTCAGAAAACTTTCAGGCTGACATGGACAGAATCATTTAAGGCAGGCAGCTAAACAGGAACAATGGGAGCACTGTGGTTTAAATCCCTCTAAAAAACATTCCTACTATGATCTGGGATAACTGCAAATGAACTTGTAAAATCAGTCTGGTTTCAGTGAAACAGTAACAAAGATCTTACAAAATGATATAAAAAAAGAGTATTATGCAAGAACTTGTACTTCGGCAAAACTCAATGAGAGCTGTCAGGGAACATACCTTGCTAATCCTTTTTCAGGATTTGACCTCCAAAATTATTTTCCGAACAACCAGTCTGCAAAAAGCCTATGGTATTGTTCCCCAAGCCAAAAACAAAGGCTACGTGTGAACAACATGCCACCAGAGGAGAGCCATGGCTGAGGAGGCCTTCTTTGAAACACAGACTTAACGTAGAGATGAGAGCTATGACTAACAGAGCAGTAGCACTTCTCGATAGCCTATCAGTCCACTCATGTTCCTGTTACTACATTACTGCTATAGTGCACTCATCTGCATCAATTCTGCTTTCAGGGGATTGATATAAGGCTAATTTTTTTTATCCAGGCCAGAGTTCTCAACTGCTAACTCCAAAGTAATTACCTTTATTAGCAGTTGGACCTCACAGTCCTGATGTCACTAGGATGTTGGTAGCATTTAATTTCTACATCACTCAGAATCTCCTTTGACAGCATCATACACACAATGAATAAAAGAAATTACAAGATTCACCTGTGTTTTTAAGACTCCACAGCTGACAGCTGTTGCTGAAATAACTCAATATTTAAGAGAGGAAACATGATGAGGGCTTGAGCTTTTTTTTTAATTCCAATGACCCTATTAGCAGAATCAAAGCATATTACTATTTTATTTCTCTTTGTTCTAGATTCTTCTGAGAGAAAAACTGTAGTCTTTCTTTAAGGAGTTTAAACTTTTATTCTTTTACGTAAAATTTTTTTCCAGTCTAAAACAACAGGTTCATCCCAGCATACAAGCATAATGACAAAAAATACCACGGATATCGTTATCAGCATTGATAATAATACAAATCGTAAATTTGTTTTTTATTGTCCCACTGATGCTAGGAAAGCAGCACATTAAGCAAAGCTACCATTTTTGTTACCAGGTGACACAAACACTGCATCGGGGAAGAGTTTCAGAACATCCCTCTGCTCTACTGCTGTTTAACTGCATTAAGTTCACAGGCAAGCACTGGTTTGATTTGAGCCCTTATAATTCAAAAGAGCACAGACTCTCAAAAGAGAAAGTCTATTTAGTCTGTCTCTATCACCATAATGACAGTAGGAACACAAAATAGCCTGTGGCTCTGGGTGAGTTCATTATCTACTCTTTTTTTCCTAGGACACTGTCTTGAAATACTAACACATTAACCTTGCAGACTGTTCTCTTAGACCTTCTGTGCAGCATGAGATTACTACAAGTCTCAACTGGTTAGTGTCAAGTCCCCTGCTCTCCAGGGTTACTCAGGTCACTCCTCATTGCCTGCAAGATTAATTTCCCTCTTAGGGACAGGGTAAGTTTAAGCATAAAAACACATGAATTAAGTGATGGAATATATTCTGAATAGAGAAAAACTAAGTGAAACGAATGTACTATTTGTCCTGATGAAACTGAAACACTATCAGCGAACAAGATCTTTTTTTCACTGAAGTATTTATTCATATCTATTCTAAAAATAAATCTAAAGTATCTACTTTAATGAAAAGCACTAGGAGTCTCCAATACTCTTTGGTTTGTCAATACCACAAATGTCATAAGAGTTCCTTTACATAGAAATACAATATATTTATATACCATACAAGGGGTGAATCTTTGTCTGCTCTAAGTCACTTGTATTTGTGATTTCCTTATAATTCTTTATATAACTATCCTTCTTGTAGGACAATGATTCACCAAGCTGTATCAAATGCAAATGCAGTAAATATTTTGCATAATAATTTAACTACGACACAAATATTAAAAACTAAATATATAATTTCCCAGTTCTGACTACATGTTTTCAGTTAAGCTTTTATTTTTTACTTTTCATTGACTTTGGACAATGGAAATGGATCCAACAAATTTACATTTTGGTTCTTGGCATAAACACTACACTCTTGAAAGGACTATTGATTCATTTAACTGCTTGGAAGTGTTGCCTTGTAGCTTCACTGGAAACAGCACATCATTTTTTATTCTTTCAAGTCTGAAGGATTTCTTGGGTTTGCCTTTTATTAGACATTTGCTGATAAAACTTTTATTAATTAAATCATGACAACACTCTAGTTAATTGAATTGTAACTTTTTTAAGAGAGATGCAACATATTGCTATCAAAAAATTAGTATCTTTTCTGAGCAGGACAGAGAGAGCTTGCATTCAGTTTCACGTAAGATGCTTCACCTTTTTGAATCTAAGAGCCTGTTTCTTGATACCAGTGTGGATATCATTGATAACTAAGCATCTGAGCCAAAAGCTTTTAGATCACTGTACAGTTTACAGAATATTGACCTTCGTCAGGAGCCATCACCTTTGTCTACAGGTCACAGAAAAATTTCTTCAAGACATCTGACATTAAGACTCAAAAGAAGGAAGAGACAAACCATAAAAAGATACGGACAGTGGTTTACATCATGCCTTCATAAAGGAGTCTTTGTATACTCTGTATACTTTAGAGATTCTTCTTTCAAGCTCTCACAGCACATATCTGTCATACAATTTCTGGGAAATACAATAAGACTAGTATTACCTTTCGGTAAAATTTAAGTTTTACAAGTTACCCAGTGAAATGTCTGGTTATGAATAGCCATGTAAGGCCAAATAATCTTATAAGGCTGCCTGAAAATTTGATCCCAACGTAGTTTAGTTTTGGAACGAGCAAAAACTGGCCTTCACCAGGAAGAAATTGTAAAAATCAAATTATGCAAATCTCAGTCATATCTAAGTACTACATGACATCCACCGTGCCTTAAAATAAACTCTATCAAGATCACAGCCAAGCTAGTATAGTTATTCTGTAATGATTTAGGTAACATAGTTACAAATCCCACAGAAACACAGAAGATAAGATACACAAAACAGTAATCACGAACCATTTGATTCAGGTGATCACTGTGTGCAATAGAATTATCAGCTTTTAGGGAGCATTCTAATAAATTATTTACTTCCCAAGATGCTCATATTGTTGCTTAGGTGTATTTCTTCTCACTTTTGCTACGATATTTCACTACTCTTAGCACCCTACCTAATGCTGTTTTTGGGAGGAGATCAATCCTGTCATGTCCTTTTAGTCTCAGGCAGAATTGAAAGGTTTAGCAGGTGAAACAGAGAAGTCAGCTTCATCGTACATAGCTCCATAACCCTATTACCTTGATAATATATTCAACAAATTTGAATACATGCATTTGATCGCCATTGCAGTATACAGAAGGCTAAGAAGTCTGAGTTGCCTGAGTAACTTTACACAGATTTGTGTCTACATAGCTGGACAGACAGATAGATATGCACTCACACAAAATACTAGAGTTTCAAAGCAGGACATGGATCTAATTTATTTGAAATCATTTTAAAACACCTCCATTTTTATGATTGATAGCTGAAGGTTCTCAAAAGGGTTTATTTAAGGAAAATCATATTCATCTGAGGTTTTCCTTAAATAACCCCATGAAAAATGCAAATCAGAAATTTCATCTGAAGGAATGAATTCAACACTTAAGAACTATGCTGGATTTTTCTTGTATACAAAGGGATATTGTTAGGCTCTTTGTTTCTCTACAGGATTCCAGGCTCAGATGCTAATTTTATTTGCACACGTTTTGAACCTAAAATAGTATTATTGAAGTAGATTTCTTCTGGCACAATTGGCCACATCTATATTAGTGAATGAAATAGGGCTGGTTTTCTAGCCTAAGCATTAGTGTGCAGTCATCCGTACTATTAAATTTTTAGCCTGGACTAATAATGCCTGGTCCTGTGGAGTACTGTATGCTGCCAGAATGCAGCCATTCTCTTTTGCAAGGGTAAGAATGTTAAGCCGTACTAATGTAAGTTCCCTCACAGCAATATCTTCATCTGTTGCCAGTCTGCTTTATCTGTTCTTAATTGCTGCTGTCACAACCTGACTGGCTTTCCCTGGGTCCCCCTCATCCCACCCCGGGGGCCCAGAAGCCCAGTTTTGGCTCAGCCTCTGGCCCCAGCAATGCCGTAGAGGAGCATGGCCCACATTTGGTGACTGCAGTTCCAGGGTGGACCCCAGAAAGGACAGCCATGCCTGATGATCACTGGCTGGGTGGGACCTGCTGCTGCAACCTCCTGCCTCTGCTTGCACTGCTCAGGGGCTGCAGGACCGCAGCAGTATCAGGGCTGGTCCTGCTGCTCCCCAGCAGCTGAACCTAGAAACATCTCTAGCAGTATTCTGAAAAAAATACAGTTCACATCTACAGGTGGCATAGAAAGAAAAAGTTACCTTTGCGATATTTGGTTTACACCTTTTAAACAACTCTTCAGTAGAAATCAACTTTCAGAAACTGAGTGATACGATTTCCCCTTTTGTCTGCTCATTCTATAAGATTTAATTTTGTCTAAGGTACATTTCAGAAAGGGTCAGTACTAGAATTCCTGAGTTTAGTTGATTTACTAGCTGTATTTTAGCTAGCCTTTGTATGACACACTTCTCTTCTAGCAACTTCAGTAAAATAAACAGCTAGCTCAGCCATTGACACACCTTATTGTCAAAAACACATTCAGTCAGCAGGTGGTTCAGCTATTATTGAATTATTGCTGAAATGTCTTCAGCTTTAATTCCTAAAAACCTTTTGACAATATTTTAGGGGAATATTATTTCTCTAGTTCAAAAAGAAAGCGATAAAAAGAAAGGTGGAATATTTGTCTTAGAGGAATTTCTATTTCTTAAGTCCTAAGACTAGCATTAATAAAATATATTGACAGGACTCTGTTATCTTTCACTCATTTCTAAAGTAAAATTTTTCACTCATTAAAACCCAGGAAGCACCCTATTAGATCCTCTAAGTCAACTTATTAGTCATAAAATAAGTGGAGTTTAAAAATAATGAGCTACTGATGTAGGATTAATGCTTGATTATTTTTGTTAAGTTGATAATAGTGACTCTTACACAGACTTGTCAGAATTAATGGGCCATATGGAAATGACACAGAAAGGGCAGCCATTGCTCAATTATTTTGATTAGAATGTCTTTTTTTTAATGATGGAATGTCTTGCAAAGCACATTATGCTTCACTTTCACTTGAAATCTGAAAAATATGACCATCAAAACCAATGTATCGTGGCTGTTTCTAATTTATACTATAATGTTAGCTTGTTTTGTCTTTTTTAACGTGGCACATATTTGAGAGATTGTGATGGGTACAGGGAAATAAAAGGATTTGCAATTAAAAGATAAAAACAGAAACAAAAATACAAACTGTACACAGCAATACAAATTTCTTTGTATTTCCTTCTGGATTGGTAGTGAAGCAAAGTTACAACATAAATAAGCCAGTGTTAGGTTTCGCAAACCAGAATGAGCCAAAAATATATGGCAGATGTCAATGATACAGGGTTAAGTGTATCCACTCTACCCAATCAGGAGACATACGCAGGCTGTTCTTCAGGTGTCAGTGCTTTAAATTCACCCATCTTTACTCAACCTGGCTATTACACTTATTATTTATTTTGATTCATCTCAAGTTCACAGTCAAGAGAAGACAACGTAAGGAAAGTAATCATACCCTCCCTATTTCACTACCTCCATAGGCTCAGATAGACTTAAAGGCAATACGAAGCAGTGAAGACCAGAAAAAACAGACAGTATTCTGAATTACGGTTGCTGCAGTCATCATAAACTCTCCATGGTATCTGACATCTCCTCAAAATAGACCATCCCGCTTCCTCAGTAACAAATTTCTTTCAAATTTGGTGGTCTAGATTAATTCAGTTGTGCTACTCTGAAGGCTGTAATAAATGTACAAATATATGTATATATACACTTTTGAATTCTGATTCCCTCTGAACTCTCGCAGAGGAATAAGGACTTACAGTAGAAGGACAATCTCATTAATCTGCCTTTTTAGAACAGGATTCCATGTAAAGATTCCAGCCTTGTACAAGTCAATGTAATTTTTACAGACAAAAACAAGGTGAGTGCTAAGTTCGTGGCTTTCTAGTGCATTGAAGTGATGAATGTTTTTATTCCTTCCCTCCCTGTGTTGTATTCCCATCCTGCATAGATCATTCAGACTGACACAAACTATGACAGAAAGAAGGCAATTAAAAAAACAAGGCTTAGATCTCCAGTAGCTGAGGTACTCTCATAAACCCCTATGGCTGTCCTGATCATCCAGAAGACTGGTCTGGTGCAATTAAGAAGTTGCTGTTGTTTTCCTGATGTCTTTGTGCTCAGAGAATCAGGATTAACCTGGTAGCAATTTCTTTTCCTCAAGTGTTCCTCCCAAGTAAGGTACTGTTAGCATAGTAACATCCTAAGGATTCTGTAGGGTGAACCCATAAGCAGCCAGCTGAGCTGAATTTGTGGCTGCTTTCTATTGCAGAACAGTGATGGAGCCTGAGGCAGACGAAAGTTCTTACAAAAATTTCTAGTGCGATCTATTTATCTCTGATAGAGGAAGAAAGAAGCTCAGCCACACTGAACTAAATTACACTGAACATTGATACGTGAATATGGTGTCAAAGTTAAATGAAGTGCTATGTGGAGATAATACTCTTTTTCATTGCAAAGACCCAGAGCTAATCAAAACAATTAACTAAGCTATTAACCATACAGAACATACTGACTAGTGTTGTTTATTATGCTTCCCAAAAGAATTTCTCATGTTTCTATGATGATGGAAGAAGAAAATACATTACCTTAAGTGTGGCAAGCGAAAATTATGATGATCCTAGAACTATCTCTGAAGAGTGTGTAGGAGAGCTAATAGTAAAGGAATTACAGCGAGTAGACATGTTGGCACTAAATGTGTCAGCTTTACACTATTCATGGGGGTGGGCTGTAGAGAAGCTGTAGAATTAGTCTTTTTCAATATACAATAATGTAATTTTTCACTCTAGTTCTTTAGTAAAATGCTAAGCAAAAGTGCTGTTCTCACTTTTATTCTCTTTGATTGATAGACAGCAAACATAATGTGGTAGTTCTTCTCCTGACTCTAAGAAGTTCAGTTAGAGGACCCTAGTTCTACAAAATGGCATTAATTATCATCAATTACTTATTTATCAAAGTGCTGTATGGACCTTCAAATTCTTTAAAGATGTGCAGCAATAAAGTTTTGTAAATTACAGACCCATCTGGATGTTATGACTTTTTTCAAAAAATTATCTTCAGCATATGCACCATTTGGTGAGGCTCTATGGAGTTTGGCTACCATGTAATTCGAATAGAAAAAGACAGACCCAGTTAGCTTGTTCACATCTTTTCCAAACCAGGACTGCACCTGACACTAGTATCTGAAGAGGAGGCTCTTTGCACGTTTACTATTTACCTGTTCTTGGTCTAATGCAAGCCTGACTTTTTAAGTGACTATCTCTCCTTAAGGGAGAATCATCTTCAATTTTCTTATTACTGTTGTTGTGGTACAATGCTGTAACATGACCTTGTGCTGACTCAAAAGCTGATGTTGTTCTGGGAACAAAACGCTGTATAATGAAAAAATAATTTGGCAACTCCTCTGTGTAATTCTAGGCATCTTGTGAGCAGCTCCAAGTTAGCAGCCCCAGTCCTCTGTATCTTCTCTTCTCTTTTTTATCAGAGAAAGTAAACATCAAAGGAAGTTGTTTCAGAAATCAAATTGACACACAGTCTTTCTCTATCAATCACATTGCTAAACTATCCAAAGCTGTGGATTAAAGCAAAAATGTGAAATCAGCCCCACAGGAGTGTCTTTCTGAGAGCCATCAACCTGCTCTGAAACTTCAGCGTGATAGCTGAGTTTTCTCACTCATATAGACGGGTATCTGTAAAGTACCTGTAGCCTCATGAGCAGTCATTCTGTTGGGAAATAGATATTCAGATGTCAAAAAGAGTTCCAAAAATTTCAGCCATCATCTACAGAGCTATCAAGTAAGATTTTAAATGTGTCTGTTCTGCCATCACGAAGAATGGAAATTGCAGGTTCTGCAACAACGGATGGAAATAAATGTTTAAAAGACTAAATCACAACGAAGGAGTTGAATTACTCAGTATATTTTTTTAATAAATTTGACAAAAGGAAAGGAATCTTGATAACTTACATTATGAATATAGCCTTCTCCTCTAAGCATTAGTCTCTATCTGTCACCTCAGTCATAGAGGCACTGTAAGGAATTCACCGTGTCACTTTTATATTAGTATGTAGAATAACAAGTTCAATCACCAAAGTAAAAAGGAACAAAGATGAAGAGTAAAAAAAAAAACAAGGTCCAGGAAATTATACCAATTTGCAGAAAAAAATCTAAAGAAAAAGGCAACTTTGGTTAAATCCTGGAAGTTGCAGTTATCTGAAGGTCAAACTAGTAGTGCAGTCACCGATACTGTTGGCAATAACAGTAACCGCAGCACTGATACCAAAGTACTTTACACTCAGGAAAGCAAAATAAGGAGACTCAAACTTCAAGAAAAAAATATAGCTGGCTCTTTCTGCATCACTGAATGTGCAGTAACTTTCTGTGTAATGTGAAGCTCTGTGCCCCAAAAAGTGTGACAGTTTCAAAAACTTATGAATGAAAAAAGGTGTCATCAAACCAAGTCCAGAAGGCATTCTGATAATATTTAAGACTGTCTCAGTAAAACTGCCAGGCCTTTGAAAATCTTTTGCCTTTTCCACTCTCTAGTCTGTACAAAACATAAAACAAAATGGTATTTTTTGCACAGATTATACTTTGGTACCCAGCGTGCAGTACTTGAGAAGATACTGATGATAGCTGGCTGTGCAGAATAGATCAGTCTGGAGCATTCCGGGAAAAAATCTGCCAGTCAGTTCATCTGTAGAGAGACTGCTGGAATGAAGCGAGGCATTAGCAGGGTGTCAAAAAGGGGAAAGGGAGAAAAGAGAGTGGTGGAAGACTGATTGCAGCAAAAGCAGTGGAAGAAGGAAGAAGAAATGGAACTGGATTGTGAGGCTGAAGAGCAAACAGAATAGCAGCAAGGGTAAAGCTGATAGTGAGAGAAACTCATGAGTAGCATGGTTCCAGATGCTGTTTTGGATTTCTGTGCTACTTCAACATTTGAAATTATTTGGTATAAATCTCCATCAGAGTTTAAATTATATGATGTTGCCATTCTGATTCATAAGCCTAATTAAAACTGAGGAAAAATACTATGCCCTGTATTAAGAGTGAATCTTCACATCTTAAAACCTTATTTCTACTGTTAATTTGTTATCTTTCAGATTACAGTACTGCTTTGAAGTTCCAGACAACATCAGAACTTAAAACAATCCCAAAACACTTAGTCACATTTATAAAAAAAATTAAAAAATATGAAAGTGAGATACCCCTTTCCAAAAGCTGAGGTGCCCAGCAGAACACTGAGCCTCCCTTACATGCCCATCTTCATGCCCAGGATGAGGAATCCACATGGTTTTAAAGCCTTTAAAAACAATTCACTTACAAATCCACAGTAGCTATAAACCGAGTCAGCTGCCAGCAGCACCAGTAGCCAGTTAAGAAACGCTGGGTGCAGGAATAAGCCAGAGCTGTCCATTGGCTTCTTCTTCCATTTTTGTTTCATTCTAGCTTCATCCTCAAGGTTGAATCTTCTAAACCTGTTCTTTTCTTTCCGCACCTGGTGGTGGTGCTGTTGCTCCTTCCTACATAGCAGCTTAATCTGTCCAGGTTTTACCTGGGATGTGAAAAACCCTGAGTTTTTTACCTAGCACACAGTGTTTAGGGTAGTGTTGCTATAGTCTCCCAGCTTCTCCGTGGGCTGTTAGCTCAGGTGTCCCTTCACTTCATAAGTGTGTGCTAAACACCTTAGAAATCCACTGGAAAAGGACAGTCCTTGTTTTTTAAAAAATGCAGCTTAAATAAGGAAAAAAGACAGTAGGATCAGAGCAGAAAGTCAGTGAATTGACCAAAAGTGTTGAAGTTGGAAAAAGAAGGCAGACCTCCTGGATCTGCAGCAGTGTCATATCTACTTGTTCAGGCACTTTTTCAGGGAGGAATTTCACTCATATTACTAGTCCTATTTACTTCAGAGGACTAAACTTGATGATTTAGATGACTGTAGAGACTGTAAAAATGTAGAGCTGTAAATATACGCCAACCTGCTGTGCATGTATTTATAAACAGGAATTATCATTAACAAGACACGTGGCTGCTAAATCTGAAAGTCTCTTGCCAGTAATAAGCACGGCATAGTTTCTGTATACCTTCACTGGTCAGAATTTCTAGCATTTTATAAGACAACCAAATTCTAAAGGAAGAAGTCTGTTCCTTTGATTTATTGTTTATGATTAGTATCAGGTACACATCACAGGAGATGAAAAGCTTGCTTCAAATGTAAAAACTAATGGTGCAGGCTGAAAAAAAGTCAAGCCTTAGCAACAAGAGAATTCAAAATAAAAACACGGCAGAGCTATGTAAATTTGTCATAATCCTGCTAATTATTTAAGCTTATTTAAAAAAAACACAAAACAAAACAAAAAACAAACAAAACCAACAACAAAGTTCTGATAAGAGAACTCTCTTTTAAAAGTTCTCATATTTATGAGCTGAAGGGTATGTAATTAAAATGTATGAACCAAAACAAATTAAGCACTAGCAAGGGCTTTTTCATGGTTTGCAAATCATCTACATGTCAATATAAAGCTAACCCATTAAAGAAAAAAACAAACACAAAAGACAAAAACACGACTAAATCAAGCAGGACCACATTAACACTTCTGCACTGTAGGTCTGAGATTAGAACACCAGTTTTTGCAATAACACAATGAGATTGGAATCCCAGCTTTCACTAAAAAAGCATGTTTCTCATCCCTGCAGTGGGCAGAAGAAAGGAACAGAGAAAGGGGAGAGCTTAAAAACAGAAATGAGAAGTGATTCATGTCCATGTCTGCAGATAACTCCAATGGATTTAAACTGTGGCTCTGAAGTAAGTCGTCACAGAAAGAGTTGAATCACACTCAAGACAAGGGAAGCAAGCAAAGTTGAAGATGAGTTTTGGTGTTGTCCTGTATTATCTAACACCCTGGATTCTGTTCTTCACTCTTCGCTGACTTGGGTACCATACAGCATATCACATCTCCCTTCTTTCTGCTTCTGAATAATAAATGCACTTAAAAATGAGATACTGAGTGATCTTGCTTTTGAAGAACATTTTTCCCGCCTCTCTGCTCTTCTTTTTTGCTGGTGCACATTTACGGTCTTCAAAACCTAGACAGTCCTCAATCTTTAATAAAATCAGGAAAAAAGAAAGTTCAGGAAGGGTGAAGGAAAAATAAGAACTGGGGAGTAGGGGCAGAAAAAAAGCCCATGTAGCTAAAGGAAGTAAAACCAGAAAAATAATGACTAGTAAGAAGAAAAAATTGCAGTTATCATAGTTATCAAAATATTCAATGTTGAGAGAAAAGAGCACGCAGCAAATGTGAGAATAGCATCATGAGCAAGGATAGACACAGTGGTGATGGGAACGGAATGACTATGCGTCTGCACAACTGCATCTACATCACCTGAGCACGAATTAAGCTTTGGACACGGCAATGTTAATCCAAAGAAAGGAACTGCATCCCTCTCTATTAGTCACACTCATAAATCCATGCTTGTGCAGTGACATCCTTCCTTGTTCTGAACGTCAAGCATGGAAAAATATTTCATCTGACATCCCAGCAACTATATGTCTATGTCAGGGAAATCTTTTCCTAAACTGAACTGGACCGAGACATCCCTTCTCTGCTACAGCAATTGCACAATTTGCACTATCATTTCATGATTCTTTATTTCTTTTTCACCTAGATAAAGCACCTGAAATAGAATAAGAAAATAGAAATTTGCCTTTTCAAAGCACTTTCTCATTCGTCACCAAAATAAACACTGCATCTATCATACCAAAAAAAGTCACAGGCAATCTGCTGCTGAATCTCAGCAAATGAAAAAAGAAATTATCATTGTCCATTCATAAAGTCTGTGATTCGATGTCACTCATTTCAATGTGATTATTACAGTACAACTCACCTTTAGGTGCAGATATCTAAATGTCACAAATGTAGATGTATCTATGTGTGTGATATTTCTTACCCCCCTTGAGGTCATGGGAAATCCAATCAACCAAGCTAATAGAATCTAATAAACTTCCTAACAAACACACCCTAAAAAAGACATTTTTGCATTGGGTGAGCTGCATAGACCTCCAGACTTTTGATTCTCTCTGTTGACTACAAAGAACATCTAAATTTAGGTGTCTGAATATGCAACTGAATTCCACTTCTGGAGCTCAATTCAGTCCTCCCTACATAGGAATAGTGTCTCCAGCTGCCACTCCAGAAGGGCACATGTCACTTCAGCCAGACTTGTACAGACTTGTTGGATACCGAGCATCTCAAATGACCTATGTCTGAAGAACTTCATCGATTTACTGAAGTGCCAAAACCAGATGCTTGTTCTGTTTTTGCAAGGATTTATTAAGCATATAGATTTGGTTCCATAAGTTTGTTTAGAGATTTCAAACCCAACCATACATCCGGGGCTTTATTCAGGTTGATGGATAAACATAAATCTTAATCTCACTGACCTCATCCTGACATCACTTGAAAAGTTATGCAAGTTGTCAGAGAAACCCTCTCTGTGATATGTATGGGAAGTGAAGAAACCACTCTGTGAATGTATTTCTCACAGTCTTCCTAAACGGCCTTTTGCTGTCTGGAGAGTTGTGAATTGCAGGGATTATTCAACTTTCTATCAGAAATCCTTCAGCTGAAACTTTCTGCGATTGTATTTGCCTTTTCAAAGCCCGATCACATTAGTAATTCACAACCGCTCTTTGATCGAATACTAAATCCAGCCTTCCATCTCTGTTTCTTCCATGTGATGAATTCTGACTCTACAGTATATATTCTTGTTAGCTTTTTATGAACAATCCTTACTAATTCTCATTCCAACTCTATTCTCCATGCCTCAGGAACTTGGGTTTTTTTAGTATCAGTGCCAGTCTTCCTACAGATTGGTAATGTCTCACAGGTTTTTTTCACCAGATGATTTCCTCAACAAAAATCTTAATTTCTGTCCCCTGGCCACTGATAAAATAGGATGGGTCATAGGGCAAATGTTTGAGAAATCCTGTTAGTCATCTGCCTATGCTTTCCTTTGAATACAACAACTCCTCCCACTCCTTTAGCTAGTTACGTTAGTCTTACAATATAGTAGCTTGATAGTTACAGTTTTTACAGCTCTTACTAATACCAACACTCTCCATTTCAAACTCATTATTTCTCTTCAAGCATTGTGTTAAAACCTAAACTGATAACCTCAGATATGAGATCAGATACATTTTCTGGATTTAGGAAAAAAAAGCAGCACTAAGTTATAACATTCTTTTCAGATGTTTAGGTAAAACAAATACTCATATGAAAACACACCTCCTTCCCCGAAAGCTACGGCTTATCTGTAGTCTAACTGAATCCCAGACAGCTTCAGGCTATGTTTAATATCCTGAAGCATTTTCTGCTGCTGGTTGTGCCTATCATCCCAGAGTTCAACTAGCATTAAGCTGTGCAGAATCCACTTCATACCAAAGCCCTACACAACCCATACAAAGTTTTTACTGGTTATCTCAGAGTCAGGACCTAATCTCAGAAACACAGTCAAAAAAAAAGCCCACTGGGCTTAATACACCACCTAACCAGGAATACGGTGACACTCCTTTTAACCAAGCAGCCAGTCACTTAAAGTACTTACTCATTTTTCTCAGGATATTTATGGATGTAAATGGTGATTCTGTTTTTTTTTCTTTGAGAAATACTGTGGTAGGCAGGGAGGAGGAAGAGGTCATGGCATATATCTGTCTTCATGGTACTGACAGCACCTGTTGAGAGTTTTGACTTCTCAGTCCATTTTGTTGAAGCTCTTCTGTCATCTTTAACAAACTAATCACATGTAATCTAAGCAGAGATAGGCAATAACTTCACCTTAATTGTTCACTGGGCACTTCATTTGCTCCTGTGAACTTTGGTTTTATGCACTGTTCTCTCCCTTTCCAGTGTTTATCTAGACCATCTAGGTCTGGCCAAAGAACGTATTTTAATACAAGTGTTAAAACCTATAAAATAATCTATGAAATACTGTATATAGATTAGGATTCTAGTGCCGTGCTAACAGATTACTAGGAAGTCATGCAACAGAGGAGACCAGAACTTTGTGTGTCTCTGATTTCAGAATTTTCGTTGGGCTTAACCAACTGCCAAACATTTCACAGACTCTGTGATACTTTTTTTCTTGTTCAACCAACACTATATCAAATCTTTGAACTTAATGATGTGACAATGATGTTTGTCCTTGAAATTATTAATGTCAAGATAAGAAGTAACATGTTAAGCAAATGCATATTATTAGAGATTTTCTTGAATTTCATACTCAAAGTTTTGTACCTGTCTTTTTCCCATCTCCTAGGTCACAATACAAAAAGTAGAAACTGAGAAGGAAAACACCTTTTAGAAGTTAGTTTGCAAAAATAGAAGTAGGTAAATTCTAAAACTGAAGCAAAATCAACTCTTTCTGGAAGACATTTCTGCTAATTTCTAGTTTTACTTGTGAGAGAAAGAAAAAAAATGCAGTTTTGAAGGATAGCTTCTTTGGCTTTTTGCAGAGCTGGTTTTGGAGATAATATACTTTAATCTATCAGTCTGGTTCCTCTGCCAAGCATTCCTCAGACAATTCAAATTAATGAATGAAACCATATTACATAGGACTAAACTAAAGTAATGATACAACTACAGGAAAGGTCCAAAGGAGAAGTAACCTTTAAGCTGTTTCCAAACAATGTGTTATGATTACAATTGTGGTCATCTTTCAGGACTTAATTCACAAAGAGGAAGTCATGTTTGACCAACCTGCTAAACCTTTATGATGAAATGACTGACTTGGTAGACAAAGGGAGGAGAGCAGTGGATATCATCTACCTTGGCTTCAGTAAGGCTTTCAACACTGTCTGGCATTAGATCCTCATAGAGAAGATGTTGATGTATGGGCTGGACAGTGAGGTGGATAGAAAATTGCTTGAACAGCTGAGCTCTGAGGGTGGTGATCAGTAGTATGAAATCTAGCTGGAGTCCAGTAACCAGTGGTGTACCCCAGAGGTGAATACTGCATCCAACACTGTTCAATATCTTCATTAATGATCTGGATGACAGGGCAGAGCATACCCTCAGACAGTTTACTGGTAACACAGAAATGAGACAAGTGGTTGATGCAACCAGAGGCTTCTGCTGTCATCCAGCAGGCTGTGGAAATGGGCTGGCAGGAATGCCATGAATTTCAGCAAAGAGAAGTGCAAAGTCCTCCACCTGGGGAGGAACGCTCCCATGCACCAGGGAGTGCATGAGCCACGAGTAAAATAAAATCTAGAAAATTGGAAAAAGAGGTTTCCTTTTCCAGAGGAGATGGATTTTGAGTATTCCAACATTCCTTTCTCCCAAATCTGGCAAAACAGAATGACGGAGGCATTTATAGTTGAAAACAAACCATCAGATTTATAAATTAGATTCTGTAATCTAAGAGCCTGCATTTACAGGGAACTTAAATCAGTGACCCATGAGACATCTTCTAGAGCTTTTCTCTTACATAGATATTTTTTCTGATTGTTATGAGTAATTGAGGATTGCTGCCATATCACAGAACAGGAACTACCATAATCTATTGTTATTGACTTTGATGTATATTTTTATCTTTCTACCATAAAGACAACACAGTTTTTGTGAAGAAAGAAATTGTGATGAAAAATACATTTGTGGTAATCATCCATAAAGCTTCCAACTCATAAAATCAGAAAAAGTTCAACATCAGGCCTCAATGCACAAGAAAGTGAATGGAACAACCTATTTTAAAGTATAATTTTCTATCCATCTGCTTTTCCAACTCCTTTGTTTCAGCTAGGCTTGCCAAGCCTTTCCAATAAAAACTTTTTTTTTCCATGGATTATTCACTGTATGAAATCAGAGTCTGCTTTCCAAAGAAAATTATGAACAATGTCAGGCAAAAGTAGTAAGACAATCATATTTTTATATTTTGATTAAGGTACCTCAACAGAATTTCAGTTGAATCACCTCATTTTCTTGTAACTGTGTATGAGCTGAATTCTGTAGTCTACTTCTCTCTCCCATGATGTGCTGTGGACATAAAACTGACAAGATATGCAGACTCTGCTTATTCAATTAAGAAGATTATGATATTGTCCCATTAGGAACCATATCAGTCTTGGTATTGAGTAAGATACACTGTTCTGTCAGTAGAAAAGGATGGCAGCAACAGGCAACTAGAAATGCATTCCCCTAGAGAAGTGTAACAGCAACGTCAAAGCAAAATATTTCTGAATTTCAATACAATATCATCCTTTCCTCACACACTCCTGCCTGAAGCCACTCAGTGATTGGAACAACACTAATCCACAGTACTCATTCACCTCTGTCTGCCCTCTCCCTCTCTTTATGGGCAGGCACCAGCAACAGCTGAGACCCTGCTCACAAGCAGAACCGGAGCTGGCAGCAGGCTGCTGTAGTGTCTGGAGTCAGGAAAATGCTCCCAGCTGCAATCTGTGTTTGCCAATGGACACACACAGGTGATTCGCGTGGTCCGGGGAGCACACACACAGTGGTTTGGGAAACATCTTACCTAGAAAAATGAAAGCCTTAAGGAGACTCCAACAAGCATCTCACAGCACTCATTCCCAGTACTGTGTTTAGTCTTTCAGATACAGGTGCTCAGCATTGAATCAAAATCCTATATTCCTGCTGACTTGAGATGGAACAACAGGTTTCCCACACAAGCACTGATAAGCTATGAAGGATTCCTCACAGTCTTACGATGACAGGCACACATTTAAATCCTTACCAAACAACAAATTCAGCACACAGCAGTAACTCGCAATAGCTGAAGAACAGACCTCTTTCTTTGACTCCTCACTGGGGTCAAAGCTGCAGAGATGAGTAACATTTGTCAAAAATTCCATCCCATCCAGAGGGAGAAGCTTGAGAAGTGGGCCCATGTGTACTTCATGACGTTCAACAAGGCAAAGTGTAGGGTCCTGCACCTGGGTCGAGGCAATCCCCAGTATCAAGACATGATGGGGTATGAAGGGATTGAGAGCAGCCCTGATGACAAGGACTTGGGGGTACTGGTGGATGAAAAGCTGGACACGACCCTGCAACGTGCGCTCACAGCCCAGAAGGCCAGCTGTATGCTGGGCTGCATGAAAAGAAATGTGGCCAGCAGGTCAAGGGAGGTGGTTCTGCTCCTCTGCTCTGCTCTGGTGAGACCCCACCTGGAGTCCTGTGTCCAGCTTGCAAGCCCTCAGCATGGGACAGATATGGACCTGTCGGAGCAGGTCCAGAGGAGGCCACAAAAATGATCCGAGGGCTGGAACACCTCTTCTATGAGGAAAGGCTGAGAGAGTTGGGGCTGTTCAGCCTGGAGAAGAGAAGGCTCCAGGGAGACCTTATAGCAGCGTTTCAGTACTTAAAGCGGACTTATAAGATAGATAGGGACAAACTTTTTAGCCGGGCCTTTTGCAATAGGACAAGGGGTAACTGTTTAAAGTAAAAAAAGGCAGATTTAGACTGGATGTAAGGAAGAAATGTTTTACAATGAGGGTGATGAAACACTGGAACAGGTTGCCCAGACAGGTAGTGGAGGCCCCATCCCTAGAAACATTCAAGGCCAGGTTGGACGGGGCTCTGAGCAACCTGGTCTAGTTGACAATATCCCTGCTCACTGCAGGGGGGTTGGACTAGGTTACCTCTAAAGGTTCCTTCCAACCCAAACCATTCAACAATTCTATGACATTCGTGCACAATGGAGACAGTGTTTTTCACGGAACACTTTGTGACACAAAGGTCAGATTTGCCCGTTCTAGTTTAAGTTGCCATTCTGACTAGTGACAACTCTTCTGTCAGAAAAGGCAAGTGACTTCTTCTACCAAAGACAATTATTTCAAATTTTTTGCTAAATGATTTCTGATAAAACCAAGGTGATGAACTATTAAACACTCAGTTCATTAGCTGTCATCCAGCTTGACATTTCCATCTTTCAAGCAGTATTGCAGAAAATCAAAGATACACAGGGCTGCACTTCCAAAGCTGCAGAGGTAGCCACACTACCTTCAAGAAAAGAGACCATGAAGGCTGTTGCTAATGGAATGTGGAAGATTACAGCAACCCCTAAGCAGATAAAAAGTCTTTGAAAATGGTTACTTCATGTGTCCTTTAGACACACAGTTCCAAAAGGAACTAACATTAATAAAACAGAATAAGAACATACTAACAGAACTTAATAACTTAATAAGAACCTAACATTCTGGAGACAGAATAAGAAAAAAATCTTGGCACAAATGACTGATAATTAGTTCTGGCACTTTTTTAAGTCATCCTGTGTAAATATTGCACTCTATATCCATGTGAAAGACAGCTATGACGTATAGAAAATAGGTTAAAGCAAAAGTGCTTATTAACTGAACATCTTTATGGCAAAATTCTCATACTAATACATAGGCAGAGGAAATAATCACTGTTCTATAATACATTCTATGTGTTATGTTACAGTTATTCTTTAATAACTGTTTGCTTTGCCTACATTAAGCTTTAAGCGATCTGATATTTGAATCACCTTCTGCAAGGGCTTGTCAACTGGATTCCTAGCTTAGGAACCCTCTTTAAAAATCAAATAAAGTTTTTTGCTTTTCTCCTGTCCAGCTGAGCACTCTAAATATAAAGAAATCTTCATTTTTTTCATATTCTATTATTATTTGCTTCTTTAGAGACTTCTCTCCCTTCTACACTCCCACTTTTTCTTCATGGATTTTAAAAATAATACTTTCTTGGCCTATTTAGAAAACACAAAACCTACTCTAAAATGCCCTAGAATCTACACATTCTTTAAAACTTTTCCAGTTTTCTTCCAGAAGACAAGTACTTTGTGTTTGTCAGTACCTGCTTAAGTGTTCAGGGCATCTAATGCTTCCAGTCATCCTGTCTGCCTCTGTTTTTTGAAGTGCAATCGCCATCTATATGTGACATGACAAGGATGACACAGGTATCAATGTATTGAAAGAAATGTATGATGCCTGTGATTTACTCCCTGGATCAGAAACTGTGTGTGCTCTTTATACTGATTCATTCAGGGCAGCTCCTCTCCATTGGCACTATTAGACTTCAAACTGACTCCGACAGAGTTGTAAGAAAATAATGCCCAGCTCCTGAGACTCCTCAGAAACCATATGTAGAGCAAGCCTGCACACTGCTGCACTCTGAAACTTGTGCTGTTGCTTGAGCTGGAAAGTGCTCAGTGTTAAATCACAGAATCACAGAATCACAGAATAGTAGGGGTTGGAAGGGACCTCTGTGGGTCATCTAGTCCAACCCTCCTGCCGAAGCAGGGTCACCTACAGTAGGCTGCACAGGACCTTGTCCAGGCGG
>Ga0065711_1002041_pt1 | contig 49668 bp, 31 predicted proteins | sample Hoacrofraction12_FD_59098 | JGI IMG/M metagenome (GOLD analysis project Ga0065711, IMG submission 59098) | Hoatzin crop microbial communities from Cojedes, Venezuela - Epithelial fraction 12 v2 (version 2) | ecosystem: Host-associated > Birds > Digestive system > Esophagus > Crop | place... | reverse complement strand
TATAGGCTCCCTTGAAGTACTGAAAGGCTGCAATCAGGTCTCCCCGCAGCCTTCTCTTCTCCAGGCTGAACAAGCCCAACTCTCTCAGCCTGTCCTCATAGGAGAGGTGCTCCAGCCCTCAGATCATTTTTGTCACCCTCCTCTGGACCTGCTCCAACAGTTCCATGTCCTTCTTGTGCTGAGGGCTCCAGAGCTGAACGCAATACTCCAGGTGAGGTCTCACCAGAGACCTCACCAATATCAAGGATTACAGAGTCCTGGGAGCAGCACTGAAGGACTCTGTAGCGCAGGTAGTTTTTCATCAATGACCCCAGTCAAAGGGAACAGGTTTGAAAGGGGTGGTGGAATCTGGCAAATCAACAAGTGGTTACAGGACTGGTGCTGCAGCCAGGGGTTTGGCTGCTTAGACCATGGGAACCGCTCTGAGAAACCTAGTCTACTATGGGCTGATGGGGCCCATCTGTCAGAGAAGGGTCACAGGCTTGTCAAACTGGTGAAGAGGACTTTAAACTAAAGTTTCTGGGGGGGGGGGAATTTCAATCCATCCCACTCCTACCAGTTTGATGCCAGTGACAGCAATAGATGCCCGAAGACTGGAGAAGGATCACAGGTCAGCAGAAGAGCACTTGAAGAGCAGCACAGAGGAATTACAGCCACTCCAGCCAGCAAGTCAGCTCCACTGGAGGCCTGACTTAAACATCTCTATGCAAACGCACACAGAACCATAGAATCATAGAATCATTAAGGTTGGAAAAGACCTCTAAGGTCATCAAGTCCAACCATCAACCCAAAACCACCATGCCTACTAAACCATTTCCTCAAGTACACAGAATCACAGAATGGTAGGGGTTGGAAGGGACCTCTGTGGGTCATCTAGTCCAACCCCTCTGCTGAAGCAGGGTCACCTACAGCAGGCTGCACAGGACCGCGTCCAGGTGGGTCTTGAATATCTCCAGAGAAGGGAGACTCCACAAGCCCTCTGGGCAGCCTGTTCCAGGGCTCCATCACCCTCAGAGGGAAGAAGCTCTTCCTCATGTTCAGACGGAACTTCCTATGCTTCAGTTTGTGCCGAGCCCCATGCTGTGGCTGATTCATCCTGCAGGCCTGCAGCCCGTGGGAAGTACCCCCGCTGGAGCAGGGAAAAGCGGGAGGAGGAAGGCGCAGCAGAGGGGAGGAGGTGGAGGAGTCTGGAATGAAGGGGTGAAGGTGATCCTGGGAAGAAGGGACGAAGGAGGGAATGGGCTTGTATTTTTTTGTCTTTGTTTCTCACCATCCTACCCTATTTTTAACTGGCAGTAAATTAATTTTCCCCACGTTGAGCCTCTTTTGCTAGTGATGGTAACTGTTAAGTGATCTCCCTGTCTTCATCTTAGCCCATTATCTTTTTCATCTTACTTTCTCCCTCTGTCCCGTTGAGAAGGAAGGGGGTGGCTGGGTGGGCATCTGGTTGCTGTCTGACGTCAACTCATGCCTTCCTTTCTTTTGGCAGGTCATTTACCAGAGGAGAAGAAGGGCCCCTCTTCTGACCATTACTATAGGGAAAGTGAATATGCAGAAAAAATATACTCTGCTTCCATGTAAAACCTCTCTAAAGTAGGACTGACTTTTGCTTTCTATAATGGTTCCTGTCTTTTACAGTGGAGGGTATGTGGATTCTGGCTGCTGAGCTGCCAGACACGTGGCAGCTGGGAGCTGACAAAACCAGTGGGAATCCAGCTGCCCATCTCCTGGCCCATCTCAGGGCTGCAGCAGTCCGAGCATTTCTCTGCTTTCTTTCCCTCAACTCCTCCTGAGTCAGCCTTGTGTAGCTCACATGAATGCCTGTGTCCCATTTATGCCATCACACGAAGACTGTCCTATTTTTGGTGGGGTTGAAAGATCAGCAATCATCAAAATGGCATTCTGCCACAGGTGCTGCTTGTTTGTAGCTTGAGCATTTTGGAACAGGGTGTTCTCATTGTTTGGAAGGTCATGGTATGATCTGACATCAGCAGTAGTAGCAAGCAGGAAAAAAGTCACAGGCCCTTTGAGTCACTCAGACTCCAAAAATCGCTTCTCATAAAAAGCACTCAGCCTCTCTCTCGGTATATATATGCATATACGTGTATAAACTCACACATCCATATGTATTATATATAGACCCTGTTTCTATATATGTGTCTATATATATATACACTTCTATATATTAAGTAAATGGAAATTTTAAGAGAAAAAACTGCAAAACTAATATTCATAAAAATGTTTTTCAGTGGAAGATAGGAAATATTTAAATGAATGCCACAGAATTTGTGACTGATGAAGTGTCGTAATTGTTTCAGTAGTATAATGGACTATTTAAATTTGATCATGGATCAGATGTAATTATGAAAATCTGAAAGGAAAGGAAAATAGCATAAATGTGGGAGGAATCAAACTGAGAGAACCATGTTCAGCATGGACTGATTAGATTCAATCTCTCAGGACAGACTGAACTGCAAAATAATAAGTCTTATTTACAATCTACCAGTGAGCAAGACGAATATAATTACATTCAAATAGATTATTAATTTTACCCTGCATTGTATTTTCTTCTCTTCCTGTGAATTGTTTTCTTTAAACAATTTGCAAATCAGATTTTTTTTTAAATGATTGTATTTATTTATAGCCCTTTTAGTAAATTTGTCATGTTTCTATGATAAAGGAGACACTACTGAGCTCTATAGCATTTTAAATAAACTTTTTTGTATAAGTACACTTTAGCATCTCATTTATCAGTCATAAATAATTTTTGTGGGTTTTTCAACTTTTTAACTGACAGCCTTTTCTGAATGCAAACGGCAGTTTTAAATTATACTGACCTCAGTATTCTACATAGTTCAGGAAAATAAAGTTCTTCAACATATGTTTACATTAATATATAACTGTTCTATTAAACATTTTCTGTACCCTCTATAGTTAGTAACCTGGACAGAACAGATTCTAAAACCTCAAACACGTAAGATTTGTGGATTAATGCATTTGGGCTTTTTTACAAAGGATTTTTTTGTGAAACTGGAAGAGGAAAATTCGGTACTCTACTTTTCCAATTCTTAATCCATATCTCATACTGAGATACAGATTTTATAGAAGGCCTTTTATAGAAGACATGGCAACTGTCAAAAATTCTAGACATTTAGCCAGTGATTTCTGTTTATCTAACAGCTTGAATTCTCTTATAACTCTCATAGCAGACAGATGCCCTTGCTCAGTACCTTTAGATATTTTATGCATTATACATTTCAGTCTTAAATCCTCTGATGTAATTTCTGGCTGATGTTACTTTAGGAAGAAGAATGGCAATCTGAATGTGAAATCTGTAATACAACCTGAACGCCATACCTGTAGGAGTCAAACAGTTAAGACAAGGTGGCACTTCTCCCATGTTCTATGCAAAGGTGCTAAAATGATTGCACTGAGGTACTACTGCTACCATTTTAAAGGATTTATTATTGGCTGACTGTGCTCTGGGACATGCTGTGCTGTAACAGGAAAACAATTTTTTAACAGTTCTAATAAGCTATTAGGAACTAGGTATTGAGCAGTGTAGTCTTTCACTTAAACTGAAGCAAACATTCTTTAGCCTCTAAGAGGCAAAACAAAATACTGTGTTACCAGTTCAAAAAATGTATGTTTTGTATTTTATTTTCAATAAGTTTAACACTGGGGGGAGAAAAAAATAGAAAGATGTGACAGATGTAGATATCTGTAATCACCATCAGCATGGTTTGAAATATATCGGAATTTTGCTATTTGACATTTATTGAAGATATAGATCAAACTTTTTAGTATTTACATATAACATTTTACTTTGTGAAGATAAAGGGAGAACTAATTATGCCCATGCTTCTTGGACATATCTAGTCAGGACTGAACAGTAGTATAGGGTTAGGTAAAGAAAAATGGTAATTCACACCAACTGATGCTGTTGAAATATATTGATATTTCACTCTAAGCCTCACCTACACAGTGAATTTACTTTCGTTTTTAACATTTCAAAAGCTATTTTGGACATGATTTCTCCCAAGCAACAGGCAAGAATGATCTACAGTTGAGCGCCACAGCAAAACTGGATAGTCAGAAGTGTTGATCAAAGGCATACCTGTCCAGCTCTTGCATTTTCACAGACGAAAGTATCATAGAATACAGCAAACTGTGGGGCATTGTCATTAACATCCAAAATTCTTACATAGACAGGAACACGACTAGTATCTTTGGGGTTGTCTGACAGGAGAAAAGAGAAGAATAATGAGTTTATTTTCCTACTAAAAGTTTTCTGTTTTCTTCCAAATTTCATTAGCAACAGTCATGCAAGATTAAGTATAAAAGTGCTCAAAAAAGTTAGTGTACAAACTGATACCAGGTAAGAATCAGGCCTCCTGAAAAATAAGATGTTTTGCTTAGAGCAAAAAATAAAGTATCGGTATCTAGTAAGCAATTAAGATTTTATATTAAAATAGGGGCTCCAGCTATTAATAATCTATGCAAATATAGTACATTAAAAGTATGCCTGCTACTATAATGACAGATTTGATTGTTAGGTGGGCTCAAGAGTATTATTCTGCTGTAAAGTTTTGATTTTTAATGTTAAAATTATTTGTGATCTGTTTTGTTTTACACAGAAAAGACATTATTGACTTTGTGTGTACGTATTTTGAATATATTTCAAGCCTGAGTTTCCCTTCTTGTGCCTTAATAAGTAGGGAGAAGTTCCAGCAAAGCCAATGAAAGTATCCCCAGAAAAATCTCATAAAGAATTGATTAGAATCAGAAGCTTTATGTTTGAATTGCCTTAAAAAATATGAAAGTAGATTTTCAGACCTTTGGTTAAGAAACAGCAATACCAACCTCCCCCTTGTCAAATGCCAACATTGTAGTATTATTTAGAGTGCCCTTCATTAGGACAGGTTAATTTCAGGAATACATTTGTTCCCATTCTCACTTGCTGATCTAGTTGCCATACCAAGAATCTGAAATAATACCTGGGACTACAAAAGTGCAGCCATTTCTTGGAATTCTGCTGCATTCACGGCATCAGTAGCTAAATACTATATGATTTTGCAACTTTAATGGAATCGGATAAGTAATAATAGAGATGATTCAAAATTACTGATTCTTCTTTTTTTGTTGTTCCTTTTAAGCTGCTTTAAATAAAACAGTAAACATTTAGGAGTGGCTGGCATTAAGTTCACTTGATATTAATAACACCCTTGCTAAAGAGTGTGATGTGGATCCTTTGGACATCCTGAATTATTTAAAATGGTGGATTTGGGGCACTGTTTTTCATAGCATTTTGCACTTTTTTATTAACTTTCCAAATTAGCTCTGTTCTTAACATTGCTTTCCCATTGTGTCACACTTCACAGGTAGTATTTTTAAAGATTTAAAGATGTAAATCTCCCTCTTCTTTCTTCAAAACTAACTTATCTCTTTGGAGAATAGTAGCTACTCCAACTAAGTCTAGAATGTAAATTTGCTCAAAGTATACTGACAAGGAAAAAAGTTTAGCTCTATGTTATAATCATACAAGAATATTACGTTTCTTCATTGTATAAATACTGCTGAAAAGTATTCTTACAACATTGGATAGCACTGTGAAGGATTGTAAGCTCAGGACCATGCATTGCAAGAGAAAAAAGAAAGTTTAAAAAAAGGTACAGCTACAGAATGTGCTCAGTACAACCAGCCTATTAGTCTGGACTACAGAAACTGGGACAGCCAGGCCGAGAGTGGTTAGCTGGCTGGACACGATGTTCCATTTCGTTTTCTGCAGTGTAGCTCTTGCCAGCCATGTTTCACTGCTAATAAGCATTTTTTTCTTTCTTTCACTGATATGCAATTAACCCTACAAAACCACTGTCTTTGAAAGCAAGTGATCCTCACTAGCTGATTTCAAAGATCAGACATTAGTCCCTTTGAAAATTTTCTGTCGGGTGATTAATCTCAATAATGTAGCAGGTTTAGGAGGATCTCTGCTTTCCTGTTTGTACTTCTCACATGAAAATAGGTACAGAGAGCTGATTTAAATGGTCCAAGAAACACTACAGCTTAGGGATCAAATTGAACCTAACTTGTAAGATGTACTTCCAAGAGCTGTAGGTGTAGATATTATAGGAAGAGATAATGAAATTAAAAACATAGACTACCATGCTGAACTCTGCTACTTAACAGCAAAATCATACCATTGTCCCCAAAGAAAAGGAAGAAAACAGAAGTACGCCAGTGTTATTATTTGACTGGGTAACATTTCAGAAGTGACTTGGACATGAAGGTCAGTAGTGGAAGCAGGCGAGGGAAAAAACAAAGGAGACAGCGGCTATTAGCTACTCCCGATTTACTTTCCCAGAGTATCTAATAGAAAGGAGTATGGGGCAAGGAATGGAGGTTTTTTCTTGTGAAATCACAGCTGTAAACTTTGCAGGCTAAGGAAAACTGAAAGGAAAAAGAGACCAAATTTGCTTACTCATCTCAGCTGCTATAACGCTAAGATTGTGCCATTGTGATATCTCACGGTCAAGTGGCTTAGAAGTATAGATGGACCCATTTCCAGAATGAATATTAAATATCCTGTCAAGGTCAGTGTGGCGATCCAGAGAAAACCTGAATGTGATAAAGACAGAAGAAGTATCGTCAAAATGATAGAAAATGGAAGAAAGCATACGTTTCACAACAAGTCAATATAGCTTTTAGGTTCTATATGTTACATTACAATGGCTGGTTCTGAGAAGACTTTAATTTAGTTTCTGTAAACACTTACGAAAATTTCAAGGTTAGTTCCATAGAATGAGGAATAAAAATTGCAAGAATTTCATAAATAAGACACAACAGTGTAATATTTGATCATCTGAGCTTTTATAGATATACATGAGAATCATGAAAGATCAGTCAGAATGTCAATATAATTAAAGAATTGTTTTAAATCTGAAAGGAAAACTGAAGTACTGTTCCTTCAGACTGAGACTGACAGCTAATTTATGAGCTTTTCAAAAGTATTGTTACAAGCTCAGCTTCTACACTTTAGGATATACTGATTTACCAGAGAATGAGTTAAAAAAACCTCTACAAAAATAAGTTCCCATATAGAACTTTCACTTTTATGGATATACTGATGTTAAAGAATCTTCTGCGTTGCTATAGTTGCTGTACTTCCGCAAGCAAAACTTCTGCTAACACAGTATGGCAGAACATCAAACTAGAATCAGAAAACTGCTCTTGCCTCCGTTTTTTCTAATATTTAACACTGCCTTCAAAGTTAGGACTGAACCTTTGATGTGGAATTAAATGTAGGACTTTGCAAAGAACATTTATCTAACTACCTGGCAGAACTGGGGCAAATTTTAAAAAAAGTCTGCTACTACACTTGTACAGTGCAGTAGAAACAATTGTTCATGTTTCTGTGAACATTTATAAGTGATCTAAACAGTTCCTCACGTGTGTCTGTTTTCACCTACAGTACTTAACTATATTGAGCCAAATGAAAAAATGCTGTAATCTGAAAATAATGTTTTGGTGGGTTTTGTTTGCTCACTGCACACAAATAATAGAATTTGTTATATTATATTATAATATAACACACAATAACATAAATATGTAAAACAAACAAACAAAACCCCAAGCAACAAGCTGACACCAAAACAAATACAAAAACAAAATAAAAGGAAATTATAACAGCCAAAAAACACTTCTGAAAGTGCAGGAAAGACTTGCTCAAATTATTTTTTTTTACTCCTAGCTCACTGTAGTACCTGTTAGTTACAATTAAACAAAAATCTGTTATTTTTCAGAGAAATTATAATTAACACTATTTGGCTTATATGGTAAGCATTTGATTTTACTTCATCCATGGAAGTAGTTTTAATAAGGAAAAGAACTTATTCTGACAGCACTCTAACTAGAAGTTTTTCATTAGGCAATAATCACTTCTCTAGCTAATGAGCTCTATTCCACATTGTTTCATTAAAAATTCTATACCATTTGATAATAGCCATGAAATGAACACATACTTTTACCCCATCATATTACTTCTTGTGGTCTGCAAATTCTGCCAAAATTATTATTTTCAGAAAATAGCTCCATATTCATTGAACAGAAACGCAAATCAGTGCAACAGGAAGCTATTGGCAATCAATTTATAGGAAGCCTAACATATAGAATTTAATAAGCAGAAACTAGTATTTTAAAATAAACAGATAAACAGAAAAAACCCGTGAACCAATTCTACAAGCTGAAGCTGTAATATTTTTTTTATAGCAGTGCTAGAGTATTATATAAACTGCCCTTATTTCAAAATGTAAGCTGTTCACTTCTGGGGTGAACACATAGTACTTTGTATTTAGGTTTAACACTGTAAGAAGTAAAAGCTTTTAAAAACTTATCCTAGGTAATTATAGTTTGAATGAATATACAAGGTTGCTTTGAAAGTTGAGGAACAGAGCAAATACGAAGAGTATTCCATCTGTGCTGTGCAAATTGTTTTAAAGTTCTTGCCTTCAGCTACATAGCATTAAATGAAAGCTAAAAGAAATTACTGTATTATGAAGAGCATTATCACATATACCTTTGTTTTTTTCTTCAAGGGGACTAAATCTAGGTTCAATGGTCCCTTTCAATTTTTTTGAAATTTCTTTGCCCTTATCACTATTGGTTTGCTCCACCTGTCTCTTCTAGGTTATCTTCTATGGGAGAATGAAAAAAAACATCAACAGGACATAGAAAAATTATATAAAATATTCTTTAGGTTGCTACTCTGTGTAAATAATAGTGAAGAGGACAGTATCTGGCACAGTTCTTCATCAAGTTGTGTCAGAAACAAAATGAGCAAAAGTTCTAAGTTTGTTCTTTTTCCAGTCATGATTAAGAAAATATAACTACTAAAATTGTGAGTTGTCTCCTGCAATTAGAGTGGATAAAGATGCAATGCTAAGTTATTTATATATTCTTAAATTTTGGAGGCTTGGTGTTATCTCCTGTCTTTTCCATACACATGAATCACCACAGGAGAAAATTACATTCATTTTCATTTCCTAATCCAGTTTTACCACCTGGGCCTCCTTAAGACATATGTGGCGATTGACTTCAAAGTCAGTAAATAAAGTTCTTTTGCCAGAAGGTAATTTTTGTAGTTTGTTTCGTATTTCAGACAACACACATCCAACTTGGACAGTGTTGTCTACCTGTTTCTTAAAGCTTCTGTGTTATAGAAAAACAAACAAAAAATCTCCCACCAAAACATAGTTTGCTACATTCAGGTAGATGAGATGTAGCATGTAGCATGAGTACTATACATGGAAAAGATTTTTAAAGGTATTAATCTTTCAGTGTCTAATTTCTTGGAGTGTTTGGGCACATACAAAGATAATTTTATCCCATATAGCAATCACTCTGGCAATCCTACAAAGCAGGAGGCACCAACCAGAACAGGTGAGATGAGCATTGCATGCTTTCCAGGACTGATGAGAGGAAACATTAGAAAGCTCTGTCCCCTTCCTGGGTCATAGATTGGTTTGGTACTTTTTCACAAATAGTCCTGAAGAGACTACTTGAAATCAGTGTGTAATTTTGTAAGGTCTCTGAGATTTAAAGTACTACAAAACATTCCCTGTGTCTCGTGTGCAAGAGAATAGCTGTTCCCTGAGGTGTTCAGAGGCTTATGGGTAACATCATTCTCAATTCTGTCTATCTCTGGGACACTAATAAATAACAGAAAAAGCATTATCATTTTCTTCCTGCACACAATATGTACATGAAAACTCATGCTGTATTACCATTTCTCTTAATTTCTTTAGCAAATGTTGTTTACAGAGACTGGAGTATTACCTTATCGGACTCGAGGCTGAATCAGGATCCCGTGCCATTACCGTTCCTATTATTGTCCCCAACTCAATGTCTTCATGCACCTCAAAAAGGTAAGAAGATCTGCTGAAGATGGGAGGTTCATCTACATCTTCTACAGAGATTTTCACAATAGTGGTATCTTTGAAAGGCCCAAGATAATAGAAGCGTGGATCCACATGGGTATTCTCAGCTTCTACTTTCAAGGTATAAAGCCGTCTCGTCTCATAGTCCAGTGGCTAAAAATGAAGAAGATGATAAAAGTTTATTAAATTACACTGCATATGGACAGATGTTCACCTATATACATAATGGAAACTGAAGAGGACTCAAGACTTGTCAGATCTTGCCCAGGGTTGGGAGATACCCAATACAGCTCAAATGTTCCACAGCCTTGGGAACACTTTGTTCAGCAAGAATTGTTTTTAGAGGAAGTTTTTCTTCTAAATATTATCTGAATTATCATAGCAACAATGACAAAAAGATTTTCAGTGCAAATTTACCAATCATTTAGTGAATTTTGCAGCTGTTTCACAGGAATATGGGCTTCAAACAATCATATAAGCATTTAAAATACTTGCAATATAGATTTAAAATACTGACATTTCAGAACAGGATACTTAATAGTAATATTTCTCAGGAAACGCTATAAACTCTTGGATATTCATAATGGCCTGAATATCCTTACTATCAAACAAATGCAGCTGGCCTTAAATATCAGGAATGTTTTAGGTTTCTCTTAAGGAAGAGGTGTGTGTCAGAGTTCTCTGTGTCTAGAGAAATAATAAGAGCTTAATCTTGTTCCTTTTCATTTAATTTAATGAGACCAACATCAGAGATTTTTTTCTGCAAAATTGATTTGACATTTTTGTCAGCAGTTCGTTTTTAAAATGGAAGGAGGAAAGGTTCAGGTTTATAATTAGAAACCATTTTGGATAGAAAAGAACCTCTGTTCCTTCAAATTCTTCTAACTGTCATAGATGAAAATTGTTAGCTAATTAATGATACTGAGGAAATGAGCAAGCTGAGAATTTACCTTTCTGACACAAAGACGACTTCATTAACTCTCCCAAAATCTCAGGGAGATATGAAACTGGTGGGTTTCATTCATCAAAATGGGTGGTAGAAGACTTGTTTTTTCTGCCTAATGGCTTTTAAATACAAATTAAAGTTCATGAAAGACACCAGAGTGACAGCCTAGAAACTTAAAATATTCTGTATAAGAACAGAAAGATGCAGTCCAGTGAAAGAACGAGTTTCCCGGCTACCCCAAACTTGTCTTAAGAGTGTAGTTAAAGTAGAAAAGAGAATATCTATGAATATAATGGAGAAATGCAACACAATGCTGCTGTTTAACCTAGATCTGAGACTATAGTTCTCTCTATAAAGTGCAGCATGCTGCTGTTAAGGGATGCTGGCTTCAAGCCTAAAAGCAAAGAAGCCATTTTAATGCTGCTTTATTCTAATTAGCTGGCTTAATTTGCCTGAAGGTGTGCCACGCGGATGTAATTAACTTCCTACTAGTACATTCACATCCACTTTGGACATCTCTTCAGGCTACGCTGCAAAACATATAGATGATATAGGCATTCCAACATGCCACCAGTAATGAACAACACTGTTGCCCAAATATATGAAGTTGTGGCCCAAATGTATGAAATTGTGGCAAAGCAATGCTTTTGTCTGTGAGAACTTGTATAAAAAAAACCTGTATAGAAAAAGTTCTTTTGCAGCAGGTATGAAATTCAGACTTAGTAACTTAAGGGCTTAGTAAAGGAACACCAGTTATTTGTAGTTATTCACCACTGAAAGCAGAAATGACAATCAACATGGCTAAAGAATAAAAAAAGGTTATTTTAATAAATGAACAAACTGAGCATATGTTCTTCCTTGCTAGTTAATGATGTTGTCTGTGTTATCTAAATAAACTACTTATTTATCAGTATGAGAAAATATCCTGAAAATTACAGAATGTGTCAGATATTGCTAATGACAAAATAAGATCTTGTTCATTAGTATTTATTGGTGACATTTTTGGAGGTGCTGTATTATAACTTATGATGTTTTTATGCTTGATCCAGTTATTACATGATTTTTTTCAAAACTCTATTGATTTAATATAACAGCAGTCTGTGTGAAAAAGCTGAAGAAACCAAGAAAGGAGCATCTCAAGAGAAGCCTTCAGAAACTTATAGGAAAAGGAAAAATATCCGGCCCCAAACCTTGTATTTTCATCTCTTCCCAGATAAACTACAATACTGACTACAAACATAGAAGAACATAGAGATTAAAAAGGAACACACTCTGATCTTTGCAGAACTTTTCTTTTCCTTTGCTGCCATTATCAAGAGACGTGTAGTGTTTAATTTGTTATTCTGTGCTTAAGGATATTTGTTTTAAAAGCTAATATAAACCGTGCTTTATGTTAGAAGTGCTGCCTGAACTCTTTAGAAACACATCTCAAATTCCTAAAGACAAGGACTAAGGGACTTCTGGAAGGGAAATTGTGGAGGAGCAGGAGAATGGCGTTTCTGAGTGTGAGATCTGACATCTCTGAAAGTTCTCTGACATGCAAGACAGAAGGCATAACTAAATCTAGCTCTGAAACAAGCGCACCATCGTTATTCACTGCTCATGTGCTAACGAGCTGACGTGTTCGAAAGAAGAACAAAACGATATAGCTTGCAACTCAGCTTCTGTGAGTGTGTTTGTGTTCTGGCATACACTGGTCACCTACGTTGATGAGAAGGGAAGACCGATGTCTCTCAGTAGTGAGTAACCTGTGTATTGCTTGCTGAAGACAACAGGTTACATGAACACTAAAGAAGTCTGCATTTGAAATCACAGAGATAATTAGTACTAACACATTAGGGATGGTCCATTTTTTACATACTTTGGTGGCAATAATGCTTTAAACCTATGCTGCCTCTCAGATATTGTTACCACCTGTTATTTCTGGTTCATCTTAAAAGCAAATAGCACCTTTCAGTCACTGATGGGGGATGCTTGCAAGTGGTAAGCAGTTACAACATGTCATTGCATGATCAAAGCACTTTTTTCAAATGAACATTTGTGGCACAATATTGACACAAAAATCATTTAGTGAATGTTGTTAATAGAGACCTTTCGCACAGTTATGATGCCTTCCTGTGTGTCCTTCTGTGTCACAATATCAAACATATCTGTCCCATCGCCATCTATAATTCTGTACTCTACTTCTGCATTTTTTCCAGTGTCTGCATCTGTGGCTTTGACGCTACCGATGGCTGTCCCAACTGGGGAGGACTCAGGAATGCGGAGGTGGATGGTACCTGTCAAAGAGACAAAGAGCCGCTCAGGAGCCCCACAAACCATTACGCGTGCATTAAGTAACGTTGTGTTACACAATAGCTAATTACATGTTTTTATGTATCTTTTATTCTAGAGAACTGGCTATTTAATACTGGAAGGATGGGCGAAATGTGAGGCAGAGGACTATGTAGAGGAAAATTTTTGGTAGAACGTTGCAAACAAAATAACAAATTCATAGCAAAATAGAATTGAAAAGGACCTCTGTTCTCTTATTTCAAAGAAGAATTAACTATGTCTCTACTTTTCTTATCTGTGTCATTCCTGAAAAGTCACCTGGAAAGAATACTCTACGTTCTTTTCAGGCTTCACTCTGCTTTTTTCTGCTTAATACCTAAGGTGAATCTCTGGGATACATTTTACATCTATTTTATCATGTAAGCAACACAAAGAACAGAATCGCCTGATTTTGCTGGCCAATTCTAAGCAGCAGACTGACATTTCACCTTTCAAAATCAGATAGTCAAGATACAGTATTAAATACATTTGAATGACATCTTAATGCAGGGATAAGTTTTTGAAAATCCACAAGAAGAATGTGTGACTATACTTGCTAAAGCACTTAGTTCATACTTAAGTAAGGTTTATGAACTTTGCAATTTTGGTTTTATGCTAGTTTTCCTAGTTCATTTGTATCCCTTTAATGTGGTGTCATACAGCTGATAAAAAACCTAGGAATAGAACTGTCACTATTCAGACATGCTGCAATAAATTGAAATAAATATCTTACTGTACATTTTAGTATTCTATGTCCTAGCCTTACGGTGAAAACTCTAAATAAGGCCTGAGATCTTTGGTCCCATCTGTCAGAACATACGGTAGGGAAACACGTGGGACACATAATGCACTACGAAGAATTCTCAGAAAAAGATTTTTAAATGAATGCAGATACAGCTGTCATCCCGAAGATGAAAGTTAAGTCATCAAAGCTGTACTGAAAAACATTTTCTTCTCTGGGCCTTAGTTAAGCATTCCAAGATTCACTGTTTTACTTAGAGACTTCCTAAGGTAAGTGAGTTAGAAAGATAGTTCAGTTAACAGCAACACAAAAGTAGAAATGGTAAAGGCCAGTAACCACAACAGGAAAGAGTTGAACAGACTACCCAAAAGGCAGCACACAAACACCTCGTTACAAATAAGAAGTACAGAAGAGTCCATAAAGGGAGTTATTAATTTTGTGTGATCAGGAAGAATTGTGGGGAGAGAGCAGTGGCAAGGCAGTATGGGAAGGCCACTGGCAACATGATCTTATCATATCCTCAGGAAGGCACAGGTGAGTCATGTGAGGATTATCAGGGTCTCTTGATAGACTATATTACAAGCCAGTACAGAGTGACAGAGGAACTGGTTTTGGTCTTGGGATCACTCACTGAAAAAAAGCCCTGTTACTCATTGGGACGTTTGAGACTTTCTCTTATTCTACAGAACTATTTTTTTTTTCTGTTCTGTTAGATTATAGTTTGCCAAACCTAAAGAAAAAAAAAAGGCGCAAAATTAAAAAAACTGAACACATTCACATACAGTTTGTAATTAAATGTTGAATTAAAAATATTGAAGTTGAAATTCTTCATGTAATTTTGCTTAGGCAGCTTCTGATATGAGACATATACAGCAGTAGAACTGATACTTTATGGCCATATACACTCCACATTCTATTTATATGAATATTTTTTTTGCTCAGGTACATTTTGGTGTTTCAGTCGAGTGATTTATCTTGCATTTGCTCTGAAATTTTCATTGCCTTTCTCTAATACCTAAATCTATGTACTTTGCTACATTAGTATATAATCGCTCTGTAATTGCCTAAAGGTTAAAAAAAACAGAAGGAAAAATCGCCTCTGCTCCCATTTAGTATTTACTCTGTACTGTGTGAGACTGTGGTGAAAGACCACTTTTTCTTCCCAATTTATATTTATATGCTACAATTAGTTTTATGATGTGTTTTATTATTTGCCACATTTTTTTCTGGACTGCTTAAAACTACATCCCCAAGCTATGCCTTGTGGACACTACTTTGACTCCCACTGCAATACCCAGCTCATTAATTTAGTCTAAAAAGTGGTAAGAGCTCATATCTTGAATTACTAATAAGGTAGTGGAAACAGAGAGTGAAAATAACCAGAAACCTATAATCTGAAATATGATTTTGTGTCTACCATATCCATTTATAGAAATCTCCACCGTAGTATGAGACACCTTGTTATACTGTGTTTGTCACTGAAGACATTTAATGCATTGACTAAGTATGGGATGCAGTGCAGCTTTAGACACTGTATCAGAACACAAACTATACCAGACTAGAACTATTCTTGCAAAACTCTGCTGTCAGCCCCTTTTTCTCTCACTTCTCTTCTTCCTCAAGGAAAGTAACTTACTGTTTGCATTTACTCCAGCGAGTGATCGTTCATTTGTCTGTCAGGAATAATAATGGGAGGATCAAGGAAAGGAAAAGCTTTTCCACATACTAAGGAGAGTGGAAATCAGTTGGAAGATTGAAGTCTACACACTTGTGTCCGGAAATACTTCAATCAGTCATAAAGAACAAAAAAGCAATCTTACTCAGGTTTACCCTTCTTCCCATTTACTCTTGAATAAGCATATAATGTAAAAGTAAATATTTTTATAGACTAATACAGGCTGTAATCTCACAGTAGGCTGCCATAACTCAGATGAACTGAGTTTCAGTCAGGCTCAGGCTTCTAAGCCTATAAACCACTTTTTCCATTTATCATTGGTCAACACCATCTCCTTACTTCTGAGAACACTTGGCAATTTTACAGATGAAACAGAGATCCAATATCTGAGGTCTTTGATGGCCTTTCTGTGCAGAAACTTGATAACATTTTAGATTTTATCACGTTTCCTCAGAAGAACAGTCACTGCTACCTATATGGTTTTCAGGAGATCTTGAAGAGGAGAGAACTATTCTGAAGAGTCCTTGCTCTGTACTCTAAATGACAAAGGAATTAATATTTTTTCTGGGGTTTTTTGAGAAAGTATGATAAAATACAATATGTAGAATTTTCCACAATTCTAATACGAGTTTCTTGTGGGAGAAGTTTATGCTGTTATGAAACATTTTATTGAAACATATAGCTGTAATATGCTGAATCCTGTGAAAACATAATGAACATTTTAGTATTTTTCCTGGTAATACATAAATTTATATGAATATGATTGTCTCATGAACCTAATATACATCTGGTTTTTATTAAAGGAACAGAATAAGAATAATTTAACTTAATCAGTATCAATTCCAGTAGTCTCATTGAACTCTATGAAAATCAGGAAATATAATGTCTATTTGCATTTTGAGATTAAATATAAAGATTTTTTAAAAAGTCAATAGCTGGTTTTACTTTCATATGTCTAGTAAAATGAGTCAGTCAGCTTTATAAATGTTTTAGTTTTCATTTCCAGGGAAACATACATTCATATTTAGCAAAGCTATTGGCAGAAATAAATTAGAGAGAAAAACAAAAGAGTAAGCCCCCTCCCGCTCATGAGAGTAAAAATAGGAGTTTCTTTAAAGCAAAGGTCACATCTGATTTAAACTGACATTAATAGAAGAATGCAGAGATATTTCTAGAGTGCTATATCAGATCCTCATCTGACTCAAATATGATGTTGGACTGCCAGATAAGACATGTAAAAATGGTCTAGAAAGTTGATTTCATAACTCTAAATATTAATTTAACACACTGTTTAAGAAACAAGAAAAAAAGAAGAGCACAAATATGTATGTTTGATGCTTATACACTGTCTTAAATTTAACTGTTGAAATTGGCTTTTCTGTGAAGCTTTGAACATGACACCACTTTGAATAGTCTTCCTCAATACATGCAGAGAGATGTAATACAGCATTCCTCACCTACGGAGCACTGGAATTACCATAATCCTCTATATACAGATGGAAACAAGAAAAATAATAAATCAAAAAGTTATGGAATTACAAGATACATAAAATGACAAATTAACAATAAATTCTGTCCAGAATAGGGCCTGTGTGCAAATGCACAAACTGTAAGTACTCAATTGTTCATGATTTTTCTGAGTGTGTATATGAAATCACATGCTGACAGACATAGTAGCTAAACCCATATAGATTAACTACAATATTAAATGGAATTAAATCATGTGCTCCATTTGTGCCGTAAAGACCATGTTAAAATCAGAATCATTTGAAGCTGATTCTCTTACTTTGAGACTGAAAGCTGATCATCAGTAACTACTGGATTCAGTAGAGTTATACAGAAGAAAAAATGTGTTGTGAGGTCTCTAAATCCTTTAGCTATTAAGTATGCCCAAATCATATTGCAAATATTACAACTTCAGTATATTCAAAAGGCTTCAAACATATTTAAAATGCTTAACCTTTAACAAGTTTAATGTTACACAGTTTAATAATTCCACGTTACATAGAGACCAGGGATGTTTTTATGTTTTAATTTGAGGATACAAAGTCTTGATTGCTGTACTATCAGAAGGTATAAAGCATTATAAAAAGCTTTGGTAAACTTAAGCTGTAAAGAAAAAAAAGTTAAACGCCATTTACTTTACTTCGGAAAATTTTCTATTAGATTTTGTAGCACTGTAACTGAAAAAGAACAAATCTGCTTGAATCCCTTTAGGTAATTTCTTTCCCACGTTCTTCATGATTAAATATTTAAGCAAATACTATAATCCAAATATTTCTGCGTATCTAGAATTACAACATGCTTTATTTTCCAGTGCAGGAGTATGTAGGATTTAACCAACAGATAAGGGAAAAAAAAAAACATTGCTCTAATGCTCTCATGAGGCCCCCTACCACCCCCTCCTGTAGTACTGGAAAATATTCCAAGTTTTCTGCAGTTACATTTGGACATGCAACTGTCTTCCTAACAAACAAATGTTGTAACATTTAATATACTGCTTTAGTAATAGTAAATAAATCAACGCATAAGCCTTTTGTTCATGTGTGCCCCGTAATCTAGTTTTACTCTAAATTAAACCAGATGGTGATTGCTTAACTCTTTAGTTTGAAGCTCTTACAGTGCAAGGCAACTATTAAATGCAGCTTACTCTGGGAGAATCGAGGTGGATTGTCGTTGACATCAGTCAAAGTGATGTTCACGGTGGTGGTCCCTGATAATCCACCCATCTGGCCTCCCATGTCCTTTGCCTGGATAACTACTTGGTACTGCTCCCGGTTCTCTCTGTTCATGTTTGGCAAAGCAGTCCTGATGATGCCTGAAATAAACAAATAAATAAATAGTTGTTGATAATCTCTATTTTTCATGTGCAGCAATCTGCTGCATCTTTTTTGTATTAATCTGTGAAATATATTCCTAAAATATTCCTTTCATTTGTCAAAGTATAAATTTCTGTTCATAAGCTTTATAAACAGTCTTCAGTACAGGCTTTCTCTTTGTTGAACAAACTTTTGTGCTACATCACAGCTCCCTTTCCAGTTTACATTTCATGCTAAAATGATTCAAGATATTTATGCACAGGGTTTGTGAGTAGAAAGAACATCTTGCCATTATCAGCAATGTCATTACTTAGATCCTTAAACTATCAATAGTACCACTGTAAAGTTACTTATACTTCATAGTGTCAGCTGTAATAACTCCTAAGTTTTTGTATTTATTATAAGAATTATAAATTATGATGGAAAAAAGTAAGAAATACTATTTCATTTTAGTTTTCAAAATTAATTTTTTTGGTGATCTAAGATTTTTGAAATGAAAGAAAAGGTCTGCAGTTTATGGTCAATGGAAATAATGACAATTTTCCTGACCTGTTTCTGGTTCCACAGAAAAATATGGTTGTCCCTGAAGTATGCTGTAAATTATTCTGGCACTGTTTCCATATGAAGGGTCATCGGCATCAGTAGCTGTAACTTGCACCACAGAAGTACCTGAAACATTCAAAAAGTCAACTTAGTTTCATGTGATACTAGGTGGAGGTCCAAGAACATCAGTTTTCATTCAAGCAGACCCCAAAGCAAATTTCAGCTAACGTCAATCGGACTTTTCAACTGTATTTATGATCTAATAGTCAGCTTCATGTACATTCTTCCCTATTTCAGGCTCTCATTCTACATAAATTATATCTGAACTTCCTTATACCACAAGTGTGATTAAGATCTAATTAGCAAAGGTAAACAATAGCTATGGTTAAGCTGAATTATTATCCTTACCCAGCTACAATAATTTCACACTTGTGTACTCATTTCATCTTTTCAGAAGACTTACTTGTTTTTATTATAATAAATATCTGCTTTCCATTACCTAGAACAGATTTTTTTTCCAGTGATGTCAATATGATATGAAACTACACATGCAGGAATATGACAGAAAAAGATGACTAAATAGATCATTTGAACTTGAGAAAAACTAGTCATCAGTTCTCCCTACCTGCTAAATGTTGATATGAACAGATACTACCAGAAGAAATATTGCCATATGGACTTTGAAATCTGCTGGCTATTTAGACTCCAGAAAATTTTGTAATTGAACAGGCCATTTCTAAATTTTAGTGGAATATACCAGTCCTTCAAAACATGAAATGCTTACCATTGCCTTTGCTATTTCTTGCTGAATCAAAATATTTTCTACATCCTGTTCAACTCTTCCACCACAGAAATAAAGTATCAAGGATCTCCCCTATTGTACCTTCATAAATTGCAGATATGATTTTAATTATATAAGAAAGAAGTGAAAAAAAACAAGGAAAAGAAAATAAATTGTCATATGCACTTGACTGGTTAGCCGTGGGCTATTCTGAGGATCAGAAGTCTTTCAAACTTATTTCTCCTTTTATACCGATTTTTTCCCTCCACCACATACTGCCAAATATCGTGAAATAAAGCACCTGTGAGTCCAAGACACTTGGCACAACTATTTGTTCCATCTCATAGTTTGTCTACATTACATATTTATTCTAACATACATAGAAATAAAAATAGAAGTAAATGCTAAGCTTCCTCGGTTTGTTTGGGATTTCACAAGATGACAACAAGTTTGCTTTTGACAAGTCCATTGTTCAATCACGTGAACAACTGCGCAATATCAATGGAATGAGCATGTGCCTAACTGCTGAACCAGAGATGAGTTCTCAGAAATGTTCAGTTTTCAAGTGTTTTATGACAGAAACACTTGCTTCAGTGAGCCCCTAAAAGTACTTGCATCTCATAAAGAGGGCATAATGGTCAAATTCCTGGTTATATTACTACTGATACTAAAATGGAACAAATCACTGTTTTAACAGAACAAAGCTTCAAACACAAAATAAAATTTAAAAAAGATAAAAAACTGCTATACAAGTTAATGAAAGAATAAGATAAGGAAGGAGAGCAGAACAAACCTTCCCATAATCCAGGAGGAAGCAGTTAATGGCCTGCTGTGCCACCTGGATGCTTACAAGTCTATGGGGCCGGATGGGATCCACCTGAGTGCTGAGGGAACTGGTGGACGAGCTGGCCAAGCCACTCTCCATCATCTATCAGCAGTCCTGGCTAACAGGGGAGGACCCAGACAACTGGAGGAATGTATTATAGACTTATCTAGCTGTGTGCTGGACAGTTTATCCAGAGCATACTGTAAGAGACAATATCAAAAGCTTTGCTAAAATCCAAAACCACCACATCTACTGGCTTCCCTTGGTCACCTAGATAGGTGACCTTGTCATAAAAGGAAATCAAGTTGGTTAAGCAGGACTCTCCCCTCATGAACCTGTGCTGGCTATGTCCAAGAAGCGTGTTATCTCTCAAGTGTTTTTCAATAACTCCTGGAGTAACCTTCTCCATAATTTTATCGTGCACTGAAGTGAGATTGACAAGCATGTTATTACCAGGGCCTTCCTTCTTTCCCTGCTTGAAAACCGGGACAACATTTGCCAGCTTCCATTTGACTGGGACCTCTCCAGATTCCCAAGACTGTTGAAAAATAATGGAGAGAGGTCCTGCAATGACATCAGCCAGCTCTTTCAGTACCCTGGGATGGATCCCACCGAGCCCCATAGATCTATGCGCATCCAGCTGGAGCACCAAGTCTTGAGCAAGTTTGGAGTCGGCTGGGAGTTTATCATCTCCCCAGTCATGGCCTTCCAGTTCAGGGCTCTGGGGGGTCCCAGGGCCCACCATCAGTGTTGAAGATAAAGATGAAGATGGCATTAAAAATCTCCGCTTTTTCTACATTCCTATTTGTGCGGTGATGGACCTCTTCAAGCAACAGACCAATGTTATCTCTGATCCTCCTTTTGCTGCTAACATATTTAAAAAAGCCATTTTGTTGTCCTTCACAGTGCTGGCCAGGTTGAACTCTAATCAAACTTTGGCTTCATGAATTTTCTCCCTGCAGTGGCGATCAACATCTCTGTAGTCCTCCAGTGTCACCTGTCCTTGCTTCCAATGTCCATACACTTTATTTTTCTGCCTAAGTTCTAGGAGAAGATCTCTGCTCTGCCAAGACGGCTTTCTGCCCAACTTGCTTGACTTCCGACACTTTGGAATTGCACGCTCCTGCATTCTTAAGAGACGGCTCTTAAAAAGTGATCAGCATTCACGGACCCCAATACCTTCAAAACTAGATTCCCAAGTGACCTTACTGACTACCTGCTTCAGCAGCCTGAAATCTGCTCTTCCCATATCCAGGGTTGAAGTTTTGCTGGCAATTTTGCTCCTATTACCAATGAATTTGAATCTCAGCTACTTCATGGTCACTGTGACCAAGACAGCCACCAATCACCACTTTTCCCATGAGTCTCTCCCTGTTTACAAACAACTCTAGGAGGAACCTTACCTAGCTGGCTCCCTTAGTACCTGCACCAAGAAGTTATCTTCAAGATGTTTCATAAATGTCCTGGACCTGTTTGTGTCTGCTGTATGATATTCCAGTTGATGTCCTGGAAGTTAAAATCACCCATAAGGATAAGGGCAGCTGATCTAGAGATGTCCCTTAATTATTCATCAGTGTCATCATCCTGGCTGACTGACCGATAATAGACTCCCATAACATCTGTTTCATTTGCTTTTGCCTTCATCCTTAGCCAGAGGCTCTTAACTATGTTATCGCCAACTGTAAGCTCCATACAGTCCAACCCTTCCTTTACATGCAGCACCATTCCCACGGCTTGCCTGCCTTGCCTATCCCTCCTGAAGAGCCTATGACCTCCTGTCACAGCACACCAGTCACAGGCCTCATCCCATCAGGTTTTGCTTATGCCAGTGATGCTATAGCTCTGGGACTGGACCAAACCTTCTCGCTCCTTTTGCTTATTCCTCATGCTATGCACATTATTAAGACATTTCAAGTGTGCTTCAGAGTACTCAGCGCATCATGGAGCAGACTGACGGACCTTGCTAGCACACTGTCCCGCAAGCACTGATGTGCCCCTCCGAGGCTTATCTCTAGTGAGCCTAGTTTTATCCCTTTCCCCCTTCAAATCTACTTTAAAGCTTTTTTAATGAACAAACTCTTGTGTGAATATGCTTTTCCCTCTTTGAGACAGGGATACCCTGTCTGTTGCCAGCAGGCGGGTTGTTGCGTAGACCGACCCATGATCAAAAACCCTAAAATTCTGCTGGTGACATCAGGCTCGGAGCCAGGTATTGATTTGCTCACTCTTCCTATTTCTTCCCTCATTATTCCCTGCAACTGGAAGGACAGCAGAGAACACTACTTGTGCTCCTGATCCCTTAACCAGTCATCCCAAGGTCCTGAAGTCAATTGCCCTTGGACATCTTATTGCAACTTCATAGCTGCTTACATGAAAAAAATAAATGGATAATAAGCTGAGGACTGTGCCAGGGTAGAAAGTTATCACTTCACATCTTTAACCCAGGCCCCAGGGAGGCAGCAGACTTCTCTAAGAAGTGGGTCAGGCTGGCATATTGGGCCTTCTGTTCTGGGGAGAGAGTGTCCTATGACAATGACCCATGTTTTTCTTTATGGAAGTTCTTTTGATGCGGGGCACTGGCCTACTTAACCTTGGCCACACCTCCAACTTAGATAAACCATCATCCTCGTCATTGTTTGCTTCCACTTGTAGAGCTTTGTACCTATTACGCAAGGACAGCTGGGAAGCTGGAGCAGTCACAGAGATGAGCCTGCTACATCAGGCAGGAACTTGCTGCCATTCCCCACCTATTCCTTAAGTCACTGTGTTCAGCCGGGTGGAGAGAGCATAGGGAATCCTCTGTACCATGTGTGCTGTCTGCCTGACAGGCCTGTTCCAGGGAGGGTAGGGTGCAGTTCCAGCCAACTGTTTCTCTCTCTGGCTCCCAATATAGTGCAATGCCATACTATGTTGACTATGCTGGAGTGGAGAGTGAAAAATATTACAGTCCTGATAGCATAGCACTTTTTACAGAACAATATAATTCGTATCTAGTTGCCCAGGCAAGAGCCACAGTACGTTAGCTTTGTAACTTCTCCTTCTGGTACCTATGCCTGAGACAATATTCATATCCTAAACTCTGGTTAATGTTTTGAGACACTTATAGACAGGCTGTGTGTTTCTACATGCTCACAGAGGTAAGTACCACAGAAGGAGACAGATTCAATGCAACAGTCCAAGTACATCCAAAACTGCAGTTTCTCTCTGCATTCCTATCATGGTTTAACGTGGCAGCTGGCAACTAGGACCACGCAGCCACTCACTCACTCCTCCCCCCAGAAGTGGGATGGGAGGATAACAGATAAAAAGTAAAACTCATGTGTTGAGTTAAAGACAGTTTAATGAGACAACAAAGAAAATAATAATAACAACAACAACAATAATAACAGAGTATGTAAAACAAACAATACACAACACCATTTTTTCTCACCACTCGATGACCAGTTCACAGCCAGTCCCCCAGCAGTGATTATGGAACTCACAGATTTTGCGGAACTTCTCAAAAAAGGTTGAACTCACAGGAAAAAGTGGAGTTGAATTCCTGGAAAAGAGGGCTTCTGGCCCCCCACCAACCCCCATTTATATACTGAGCATGACAACTATGGTATGGAATATTTCCATTGACCAACTTGGGCTAGCTGTCTGGCTGTGCTCCCTCCCAGCTCCTGCACACCTGCTCATTACCTGAATATGGGAGACTGGAAAAAGTTCTTGATTTCTCAGCAACAACTGAAAACATCAGTGTATTATCAACATTCTTTTCATAACAAATCCAAAACACAGCAGCTACAGAGAGGAAACTTAACTCTATCCCAGCCGAACCCAGGACAGTTCCTTATATCAAGAAGTTTGACACTTTCTTAGCCCATGGCCAACAGTACTGGGCAATTAATGGGTTACTCATGACATTATAACTCAAAATAATCTGGAGACAGAAAAATAGAGCAATGCAGGAATTTCTTCTTGTTCTCCTTTTGGTGGGAAGGCGTTGTTGTTATAACAAGAATAATTTTTTATGTTTCTTTTTTTCGTAAATGTCTCCTGTAAGTTTCCGTACTAAAAATCCTTGAATTGTATAATGTCTGAAAAAAAAATACTGATTTTAAAGTATTTTTTAATTAATTATTGATATTATATTTAATCATTATACAAATATATTAAGACTTTTTAACATACTTAGTTTAAAATTTTGAATTAAGTCTATTTGCCTCAAAAATTTTTTGCAGCTTGTTCATTTAGAACATTTCTCCACTTCTCCGTTCGGCCTTTAGTTTTGAGATTACAGAGTAGATTTGTTTAAGTTGGAAAACTAAATTAGTGTTATAAAGAAATGAATCAGCTTTGGCGAATATGTTATAAAATCATGTCATCGATTCATGGACCACAGATAAGCACATGCCTCTAGGGATCAGCCATAGAGCTAAAAGCTGTAAAGTTAAAAGCAAATTCTGCCTATCAAGTAGTCAGTAGTCTAGCAGCTGAATGACTACACTTGTAAAATCCAAGAGTAAGATAGATTACATTTACAATTTACATAATTTATCTAAATTATGATAATTTTACTGAGAGAAAAAAGTCTATTAGTTTCAGTACAACTATGCAAGATCCAGGGTTAATACTCTAAATACATCCAAGTTTTTGTTGTTTTTTTACCCATCACTGTAGTTTTTTGGACATTTGTCTTAGCTTATCTCTTTTTCTTATAATGTTTTTATTTTGCTGCAGTGCAGCAAAATTTGCACTTTCAAATTTTGTGTGATCTGTGTAGACGTACAGAGACACTGGAACCTCACATCTTGAGTATTTTAGGATCATTAAAATAATGTCTTGGATGTTTGAGGACACTTAAGAAAAAGATGATCTTTAGATAATTGAGACTGGCAAAATTTGGAATTAATAGACTATAACTGAATGCTATATAATAGCATAATATTTAATGAAAATATGGAATCATTTTAGTAAAATCTTTCCAAGAATAATTTAAGCAATGCCTTACGGAATTTACAGAAAGAACATGAGAAATAAAGTGGACGCTCTAAGATGTCTTTTTTCAAACCTACTGTAATCTTGCTATATGCCTCTCTAGAAAATGCAGCAACGCTCTTTCAAGCTGCTCTGCCTAAAGCTATTTGCATTTACTGAAATGCATTATTCTAGAAAGCTGATCAGTAAATTAATAAATCAGTATTACATTTTGTTCTGTTTTAGCAGTAATGAAAGACTTTATAGTTCTCCTCTTCATGCGGACTAATTTGATGTGATTCCAGTAGAGCCCTATGCAATCATCTGAGAGATTTCTTCCTCTTTCTCTTTTTATTTTCATTTATACTAAAACATGGTTGCTGAATGTTGGGACTTTTAAAAATAATTCAATCACAAACTAAAAGCAGATTGAAATACCTCATGAAGAATGGAAAATTATTAGTATTATGCTTCCACAGACTGTTGCACAGCTTTGGTGAGGCTATTCTGTTTCAGTAATTACATATTTTCTTGCTCTTTCAACATTTAACAAAGCCCAGGAAAGTAAAACATATAAAACATCTCAAAACACTGTTTGATCTAGTTCAGGCAGTGGTAGCAATTAAAATAGCATTAATAGCCAAAAGAGATAGTGAATTTATTGTGCATTTTCTGAATATCTTGAAATTATTACTGCATCTACAGTTATATAATGAATAAATGAATATTAATTTTTAAAAAGAGACTCTATATATTTTTAGGCCTTTCAAAACTCTTCCTAAAGGATTGTATGTATTAATTAATAATAGCTCATCTTCCAACATGCTATTGTTTATGAATATGACCAGCTGGCATGATCCACGCCACAACTTCATAGTTAAGATAGGAACTGAAAATAGATTGCAAGCAGAGGATAGATTAACTCAAACAGCTGTTTAAGATTCTTGAAACTGTCATTATGAGTGAGTTAAGGAAGGAACTGAAAGCACAAGAGGATTTGTTCATACACTAGAAAACTGAAAGCAAAGAGAATAAAGAAGGTGTCTACCTCTAGGCAGTGCATGAACAGCAGGAGAGTAAACATAAAACTCTCCTCAGCCACAGAAAGAGCAGAAGTGAAGACAGCTCTCCATTCAGTACTTATCACCACTGGGGACCTCCAGCGAAAACGAAAGGAAAAATTCCTTGAGCTTTCAACAGGCTAATTTAGTGATCTTATTCTAACAGTTCTTAAGGAGAAGGGTGATTCATCATTAACTACTCTTTATTTATATTCCAAATTACTGTAAATTAATAATTGGAATATTCCAAGTAGAAAAAGATCTCAAATCACAGCAATGTTGCTGGATGCAATTCCAATATTTGAACAAACAAAACAAAAAAGAAAAACACTTAAGCCATGAGGTAGAATTCCGAATGTGACTGACTTTTCAGAGGATGGGTAAATTATTCATCAAGTAACATAGAGCAGGCATTTGTGCCTCAGTATAAAACACTCACCCACTATTGACATTTCAGGAACACTAGCAGTGTAAATTTCTTCTGGAAATGTTGGTTCATTGTCATTGATGTCATGGATTTTGATGACAAACTCAGATTCAGGTTCCACTGGTCTCAGAGTTCTTCTATTAATAGCTTGGGCACGCAGGGTATAAAAGGCTTTCTCTTCCCTGTCAATTCTCCGAGTAGCATGAATGTCACCTGTTTTCTCATCAATTATAAAAAGAGTTCCAGCCCCATCTCCTGACAAAATATATTTGAGGGATCCATCTCCCTTGTCCTGGTCAGAATGAAGCTGAAAAGGAAGAAGAAGAAGAGCATTTTATTTAGAAGTAATGAAAAGGCATGCTTAAATAAAAATTATTACATATTAAATCACTCTGCATGCAACAACATGTTTAATACCAACAAAAAAAAGTAATTTTCAGTCACAATTGACTGACAGTCATAGTGTCATACTGAGGCATTTGTTTCCTAACTTAGCTCCAAGAATCTTTTAACTTGACTGCTGTGGCAGATTTTAGTCTTGCAGCAACACCTGTTCTCTGCTAAGAAACCTTTGCACCACAATTCTTAAAGAAGATTTTTATGTTAATACTGACCTTTTCCTTCCTTGAAGAGATCCTATTAAAAATTCACAACCTTCTGTGCTAGTTGTAAATTCACTAAGCAGATAAAAAGCACAGTAGAATGCATGACAATTAAAGAAAATAGAACAACTGGTTCCATGTCATATTAATTTTTTAAAAAATTTATTTCATATTGTTTATATTTCTCCTATATTGGAGAACATTTCATTTTAAGTCATTATCATTTTCACTCCATCAACTAATATAAATAACCTAAAGAAATAAATTTATTAAGCACTCAGTGTTGATTTAATATGTACTATGCAAGTAACATAAAAGTTAACTTATCTGTTAATGACCTGTAGTACTGACTGACTTTAGTATATCCATAGAAAAAAAAATTACTCAGTTATGTTGCTTTGTTCAGTACAGTAATGTGGTTGGCTTATCTGATCTTTTGGATACACTTAACATAATTTCTTTCATCAAGTTCCTTCCAATCTCATTGATTTTACAATTAACTGAAAGAATGTGACATTCGTATTTACTTTCACCACAAAATGTATTTTTTTTTTTAGTTTTGGGTTAAGCAGAAGGATCAAATCAAGTAGAACTTCTGATTACAAAAATGAAGTGCAAATATACAGACTTCTTGAAAATCACACTCAAAAAATACCAGAATGTTCCAAAAGGTTGAAGACAGAACTAGTGCATTTTTTTCCTTTCTAAAAATAGTTATTTGAACACACATTAACAGCATCAATTAGAACTGTAGTAAGATCATATTTACTCACAGAATCACACAGAATCACAGAATGTTAGGGGTTGGAAGGGACTTCTGTGGATCATCTAGCCCAACCTAGGTTACTCTGGCTCAGCAGCGGGAAGCCCCGTGGGTCAAGTTAAGCATATCTGTGCGAGATTGCTGGGCTTACACGCAGCAGCACATGCGGGAATAAACAGCTCCCTCACATTTCATATCATGAAAAACATTATGCATGTAGCTTAGTATAAATATCTCCCTTGGCATGCAGTCATGGAAATATTTCTCTTTTTTGTCTATGGTGCCCTTGTATTGTCTGCCATAGCATCCATTTTAAGTCATTATCAGAGGTAGAATATTCAGCTATTAGGGTTCTGAATGTGGCTTTCCTTGCCTTTTGTGCTGAAATCAAACATACACAGTGGACTGGTTGGATAAGCTGAATTACAACAATAAAATTCTCTGCCATGAAACATTTTCAAACAGACTGAATGTTTCCCACACACTTGCAGTATGTGGAACAGAAGGAGCTCGTGGAATCTTGGACCAAAGCCTTTATGGTAGATATTTAGTAAACTGTCATTGTTCTGAACTTTGATTTTCTATATAAAGGTTTTCCTATTTTCTTTCAGTTCAGAAATAAACTTTGAGAAACACTGTAAACATTTATCAAAGAATGACAAATTAATATTTGCTTATGTTCCATATCATAGAATCATAGAATGATTTGGGTTGGAAGGGACCTTAAAGATCAGCTACTTCCAACCCGCCCTGGTATGGGCAGGGACACCTTCCACTAGACCAGGTTGCTCAGAGCCCCATCCAACCTGGCCTTCAACACTTCCACGGAGGGGACATCCACAACTTCTCCACACAGCCTGTTCCAGTGCCTCACCACCCTCATAGGTAAAGAATTTCTTTCTCATAGCTAATCTAAATCTAACCGCTTTCAGTTTAAAGCCATTGGCCCTTGTCCTATCACTACAGGCCCTCGTAAAAAGTCCCTCCCCAGCTTTCTCATAAGCCCTCTTTAAGTATCGAAAAGACTGCTACAGTATGTCCCCAGAGCCTTCTCTTCTCCAGGCTGAATAGCCCAACTCATTCTTTACTCATAGGAAAGGTGTTCCATCCCTCTGAACAATTTTGTGGCCCTCCTCTGGACCCGCTCCAGCAGGTCTATGTCTTTCCTGTGCTGCAGGCTCCAGAGGTGGACACAGGAGTCCAGGTGGTGTCTTACCAGAGCAGAGTAGAGGGGCAGAATTACCTCCCTTGACCTGCTGGCCGTGCTTCTTTTCACAAAGCCCGGGATATGGCTGGCCTTCTGGGCTGCGAGTGCACATTGCTGTGTCTTGTTGAGTTTCTCATCAACCAGCACCCACAAGTCCTTATCCTCAGGTTTGTTCTCAATCCATTCTCTGCCCAACCTGTATTTGTGCTTCACATTGCCCTGATCCAGGTGCAGGACCTTGCACTTGGTCTTGTTGAACTTCGTAAGTTTCACATGGGCCCACCTCTCCAGCCTGTCAAGGTCCCTGTAGATGGCATTCCTTCCCTCCAGCGTGTCGACTGCACCACACAGCTTGGTGTCATCAGCAAATCTGCTGAGGGTGCATTCAATCCCACTGTCCATGCTGCCGACAAAGATGTTAAACAGCACCAGTCCCCATATGTGCATGTTTACAAAACACACATTTTCTTACTACTTTCTTTATTGAATTCTGTAATAAATAAAGAAATAGGAAGGTCCACCGAACATGAAGTGTAGGAAATTAGACATTAAGAGAAATATTTTTCAAATAAATCCTATTTGTTTTACATTGCAGATAATATAATATATATTAATCTAATATCTTTAATGAGCGCACTGCAATTTTCCCATATGCTTTCCAAAGTCAGATCCAGTATTATAAATTCTTACAAAAATTGACAATAGTATAGTGAGGCTGCAATGCTTGTCCTTTAACTTAGACATCTCTTAGCAGTCTGCAAAGGCCATTCTAATAACTTCCTTTTCTCCAAACAGCGTAACCCCATGTAGTTCTCAGGAATATTATCTGGCTAAATTTAACTCACAAATCATGCATGGAAATTCTTTTGGAGAGTGATAATTAGCAAAAGCATGCCAGGATCTTATAAAATAATTTAGCAGTCCCAATAGCCACACAGAATCACAAACACAGTGTAGTGAACTAAGTCAGCATGTAAAGATCTTTTAACATACTTATTTTTCCAATATGTAAGCTGCTGTCAATAGTGGTGGTTTTCTGTTCCTTCCTCGGTAGCTATGTGTGTGTCAAAAATTCATACTAAGCTGATTTGGAAGTGAAAAATATTCTTTTTACACTACCGACAAAATCACTGACCTCTTACCTCCACCAAATTCAAATTTTATAGTTTTTTTTCCACCTATATTAGCCGAGAGACTGGAAAGGGAGCTGAATATAAGATTTTGAGACATCCACATAAAGGCTTCTAGGGATCTGATAGTTGCACTTCAGAGTAACATATTTATAAGGAATACCAACGTGTATAGTTTAGAAGAAGATTTTATAACACTTTGTATTTTCTAAAAAATGTTAATCATTTCACTGTGGATTGGTAATCCGATTTAAATTTTATGTATACACATAACAGTCCATAGTTACTGTAGAAAAAGTTCAAATTCAGAATCACATTTCAGAAGGTCTTCTTGGGTGATCAGGAAACATGAAGCTATAGGTACAGCGAACAAGGCTTCCAGACATAATTAAAGGAGTGAAAAGTTGTATTATGCAGAAAGAAGGAAAGAGAATACCACTCATTTCATTTTCTTAGCTCTTAACTTAATCCAGATGTTATTAGAAGAATCAAGATGGCTAAAGACCACTCTATGTGCTTGACGACCTCAAACACTGAATCTTTACCCAGCTCTGGAATGCATGAGCAGTGTGTCAATCAGCGTTGCAAAGTTTTGTCATTTTACTCTAGTATTAAAAAAAACTTCTGTGAAATATTTCTTTTCTACTTTTAGTATAAAATGTTTTCTATAGTTATTTTGGCTAATGGACATCTGTGATTCATGTCAGCCAAGTTGAGAAATGAAGAGACATCTGTTTCATTTAGCAATTTTCTTGCACAAAATGATCAACTGTGAAGAAGTGGTTTTGTTTTCGTATCTGTCACTGATATTTTGTAAACTCATTTCAAGGAATTTCTTGCTCTTCTTCCACAGAAATACTTCCCTTTTTAGCTGTCAGTGGTATACGTATTTTATATATAATTTTGATCATTGTATAGAAAATCAGAATGTCTGTTGGTTTTATTTTACGTAGCCCTACTTCATAACACAGTAATTGCAATTACTGTAAAAGACAATTTTGCATATTTGATCATTTATCTAGACTGATTGAACAAAATTGTAAATGAAAAATAATTTCATATAAATGAAAAAGGAAGATATTGGTAAACAGAAGATAATAAAAATGTTTAGAAAGGGTAGCAAAATGGAGTGTTTGTCAATATGTAAAGAAGAAACTGAGTTGCAAATCCAAGACAGAGAGAAAAACAGGTTCTAAGAGAGAGATTTCTTTTTTGTTCAATTACAATAAAACCAGATTTAGTTAATACCTGTTTATAAACCTGTATAAATACATAAATATTATAATAAAAAATAAATATATAAATAAAAACTGTTGGAGTGCATCCAGAGGATGGTCACAAAAATGACCAGAGTTGAAACACCTCTCCTGTGAGGAAAGAATGAGTTGGGCTATTCAGCCTGGAGAAGAGAAGGCTCTGGGGACATATTGTAGCAGCCTTTCGAAGCTTGAAGAGGGCTTATGAGAAAGCTGGGGAGGGACTTTTTACGAGTGCCTGCAGTGATAGGACAAGGGGTAATGGCTTTAAACGGAAAAAGGGTAGATTTAGATCAGATATGAGAAAGAAATTCTTTACCTATGAGAGTGGTGAGGCACTGGAAGAGGTTGCCCAGAGAAGTTGTGGATGTCCCCTCCGTGGAAGTGTTGAAGGCCAGGTTGGATGGGGCTCTAAGCAACCTGGTCTAGTGGAAGGTGTCCCTGCCCATGGCAGGGGAGTTGGACTAGATGATTTATAATGTGCTTTCCAACCCAAAGCATCCTGTGATTCTGTGATCTCATGCTAATATGTATTACCTTGTTCTTCGAGGTAAATTTAACCATAAACAAAATTGTTGCCCTGAAAGTGGGATCGTTTACCCGGTGTGCAGTATGCCAATATACACACAGAGCAGAGGTATTGTCTTTATTACATATTTGTGCAGATAGGGGTGCTAGGTGACAATTTCACAAAGCTAGCACATCGCTTAGCAGAGTCACAAGGACTATATACTCTTACAAAACCAAAGAAATTACTCGTTACATTCTGATTGGTTCATCGTGTTACACACATCTTAAAGGTATACTCCTTCCTTACTTAACTATGCATGCTCACATGCTGGGGGGCTGCAGTCTTTCTGGTTCTGAATTGAGTCGGTTGTTGCCATCTCCCCCTGCTGTCTTTACCTTTTTCCTAGTTACCCTAGATTTTTGTTAACTTCATGCTTTGTAAGCAGTCATCCAGCTTTCGGTGCCTTCTGGGCTGGATGTTCCCCTTTTATCAGCCTGTTAGCTCCCCTTCAGGGGCATAATTGTTAGTAAGGCATGCATTGTTTATACAAAGTAGTCAGGCCTAAATTAAACAATGTCACTACAACCTAAGCATTTCTGCCCTATATCACTACGATCTAAGCGTTACTATGACCTAAACATTTTTACCAAATACTAGAAAGAGTTATTGAAAAGGTGCCACAATCAAATTCAGTTCAGTACCTTTCTAGATCTGTAAAAGATATTTGAAAAATATCTTTCATAAGACTTCAGATGAATAATATAATTCTGCTTTAAAAATGACTTGCAAATTACAGTGATGGAATTCTATGTTAATTGACTTTGAAGGATACAAATCAAACTTGCCAATTACAGGAGTGTGGGTTTTCTTTCCCCTCTCTGTCCCCCTCCCATTAATTCCACCCAAGTCTGAAATCTCCTAGTTGAATCTAAAGGTTGTGGACTTTTTTCTAATAGCATACAAAGTGTTAATCCTATTTTCATCAAAAACCCAGCAGATGTCACTGTGAAAAACAGAGAGCAGATTAGGTTAGTCGGATATATTTTATCATACAAACTACTTCCAGAATTTGAAATTATTATGACAATGCTAGATAAAGACTTAAAGGTTTGTCACACCTATTTCTATTTGAATTTCAGACTCGGAAGTCTATGAATTTTTACTAATTAGTATTCAGATAACTGAAGACCAGAATATGACTGTATTAAGAAAACAGCCTTTAGTTTGCATTCTTACTGTAGACATTAATACAGTTCATGCTGGGTTTTTATCTTAATATCTCTCCAATACAGTTTGCAGTTTTCTGTAATCTTTACCAAATGATAGACTATTCCAATATTACCCGACAAAACACATTTTTACTATCCTACTGTATAACAGTCATTTTTATTTGTGTAGTCTAGAAAATGTCATTTCTACTTTCTTCAGCAACATATTTGTCAACATTTCAATTTAATCCAAGTATCGTAGTACAATGAGACCTCTGTGCACTCCTGAATTACTCTGCCTTTTAGATTTTATTCACATAAGTCCTGAATTTCTTCTAATTCTGAGGACAAATTTCAGGGCAAATTGTAACCTATTAGCTCTTTTATAAGTAATCATATTAGCCATATGATGCCAAAACACCTGTGGAAGCATTCATAATTTCACTCTAAATTTTCTACAGCACATAATATAATATTAGCACCTTCACTGACTACTTTGTAGAATAATGATGATAGTGTCTCTAAATATAATCACAACAGTAGGCAGATTTGATCTAAAATCAGCGGAGAATAATTAATATGGAATTCCCACAATGGAGATATTTATCTTAAGCATCATGAACTGAACTATTAAATGATGGAGTTGTTTAACATTAGCTGCACTTATTCTAAAAGATTTTCAGACTAGCTCACATCCTGTGCAGTATTCTCTTAGCTGCCAAATTTCACTGTCATGGCTTTGAGCCAGATTTTACTCACCAAAGAGATACACTTATTTCAATTTATCCTTAAGGTAGCATTTCAAGCAACTCTCCTCAGTGATACAAGAATTTGCACTGAGTTTTAATGAGACATGTCACACATTTGATTTTCTCACTCATCTATATTGTCAGTTTGCCAGTCCTGGGCTATTGTGTGTTATTTAAAACAGAAGACAAGTGGAAAGGAAAAAGGCACATTTCAAAAAGAAAATTTTGTGAGACTGGGAAAGATAAAGGGAGAGCAAACTAAAATGGAAGCATGACAAGTAATGCAAGATGAGGAGTGCTCTAAAATTCTTTTGCTTGCTGAGAAGAAGCAAGAAACAGAAATCTAAAACTTCAGCCTGCAGTGTATTTTATTTATATTAGTGGACTTTAACTGGATTAATTTTCCAAAGGGAAGATAAAAATCACTGTTACCATTTGTATTGAGAAAGCTTACAGTAGTTCTTTGCTATTAAACAATTTTGTTTGTTACTACCAATATTTTAAAATGGTAAGACAGAAATAAAAATTAATAATATTTTCAGGGTTCCTTTACACATCCCTGTTGAAGCAATGTCTGTTACAGGATTAGAAATGTTATTTTACCAGCTCCCTGAAATCGTCACTTCCAAGTGATATCATCTGCAAGATTCTTAATTTCCACAGACTAATTACACAGCAAAGGTATTTTTTCAGCACTAGGCTTACATCTTTTCCCCATTATTGTAGTTTATTCTAGAGGGAGGATTCAGAATCTGGAGAAGGTACATGGTCCTGTCACTGACAAAATCTTCCAGGATTTCAGCTGAGAAAGGTAAGTTGTTTTTTTTTACAACACATCATATGAGCAGTAGAGAGTCTTACGTAGATGCACTGAGTCAATGTGCCAATAACCAAAGTCCCTCCTCAAGCCAAGGTCTTTAGCTGATGTTTGGAAAGCTAGAACAAGAAAGTTTCAGCTTCGTTAGACTGTTGCAGCTTCCACTCCAGAAGACACACAAGCATTGAGATAAAATAAACTACAGACTAACTGAATTTCATACACCACAGAGTTCTTGCATGAGCCAATATGCATGTTCTCTTCCATTTTTAATGTAATAAATACAGTCTTAACATCAGGTGAAGACAGAAAGTAGAGAACTGCCACTGAAACTGAAGTGCCTGTACTTTCTGACAGCATAATATTTCCTGTGTGTGAATAGGCAGAAGGGAATTCTTACGTTAAAGGCAAAAAAAAATTCCTGACCTATGTCTGCTGTTCACTTTCCCATTCATTAAGAATTTGGACTAAATGAATAAATGTTATTTGGTCCTACTCAGTTTGATGTGGCACAAGCCTATATTCCTGCTTCCATGAGCAGTCTCTGTACACTAACCTATGGTCTCAGGATGGAAATATGTCTGGTAAGATTTTCCTCAAACTTGGGTTTTCTTGTTGGGTTTTTTTAACATATATATTTTTTATGTTTTACGTTGTTTGGCTGATTCTGGACTAAAATAAAAATCTGTACTAAATATTGTATAAAGGATTAAGTAGTTTCCAGAACAACATCTCTATTCCACCAAGGAATGGCCTAGGAAGTTTAATACGCTAAAACAACACATATCTTTCATTTACCAAATTCAGAACAGCTTTTATGTATTTGAAAGCTTTGAGGTTTGTCTGTTTAGTTTTGTTTTTTTAAAGGAAACATGACCACTAATCCTTATGCTCTCTGCATTAATAACAACAAAGAGCTAATTAAGAAGTAATTTTAGGTAATTTGTTGTTGCTGTTGTTAACAAGAACTTTTTAATTATAGCTTATATATGTTTTCTTAGAGTAGTCTAGTTATTAACAAAATAATCGTTAAATCAGCATTAGTTTTTATATAGCCTAATGTACAATTTCAACTATACATAAAAAGCAATGCATTTTTTTAAAACATCTGCGGACACCATTAAGAATACTTAGCTCATTTCACCTACTGCTGGAGGTCATTTAAAAACAGGTTAAACAAGATGGTCTTTGTTTCCATCTTAAATCTCTCTAATGTAAATTGGGAAGAGCTGTGAAGATTTTCTACCTTTATTACGTGTGCGTTTTCTCTTCATGAATGTTCCAAAGTAAATGTATCTTTGGAAGAGGTATACTTAAGGGCCAAGAACAAATATACCTCAGAGCACTGAATGACAATGTCTGTCAACACAGAAAGTGGAAAAGGTCAGCTAAGGTGGAGGGTATATATCAGAATTAAGGAACAAAAAACATTAAGGGGATATTTTAATAATCTCCAAAACAGGGCTATCTGTAATAGTACAGTACTATTGTTAAATTTAATCCCGAGGAAGGGAAGAGAGGGAAAGAGAGAAAGCAGACATATTTTTCACATCTCAGGAAAGTACTGATGAATCTGAACTGATGCTATCTCTAATATTGTAAGATTTCAAACAATGAAAGACGAAGATGTCTTGGATCANTCCTGGNTTCATTTTATATCCCAGTGAGATCAGTGGGGCTATTCATGTAGNAGATGCAGAGTCCAGGAGAGATGTATTGATATCTTATAACCCTANGGGGTAGTCAAGCTACTCCACTTTGGACGACAGATACTGCAGCAACTCANCCTCCAACAACAGGCTCTGCAGCCACTCCGACCGCAACAACTGGCACTGCAACTACTGCAAACTCAGCGTCAGCAGTATCAGTCACCCCAACAGCCAGGAAGAAATACAAAAGAAAATCAGAGCAGGGAGAGGGCCCATCACCAGAGGTGGAAGAATCAGAATCAGAGGTAACCATCTGCTCCTTTACCCTGGAGGAGTTGTGAGGTATGAAAAAAGATTTTAGCTGCTATGAAGGTGAGTCACTTACCACCTGTTTGATTCGATGCTCAGATAAAGGAACTGATAGTTTGCACTTAGATGGCAGAGAAGCCATGTCGTTGAGGTCCCTGGCCAGAGCAGGCGGCTTTGATAAGGCAACTGGAAAAAAGAACGAAACTCGAAGCCTCTGGAGGTGACTCCTGTCAGCAGTGAAGAGTAAGTATCACTTTAAGAGTGATACTGTATGCTGCTCAGGCAAATGGACCACCATGAAGAAAGGTATTAAGCATCTGAGAGAGTTAGCGGTGCAGTTGCCCAGACCATGTCTAGACAGCTTTCGAACATCTCTTAAGGATGCACACTCCACAACATCTCTGTGCAACCAGTGCTAGTTCTCAGTCACCCTCCAAGGATAAAAGCATTTCCTGATTTTCAGAGGGAACCTCCTGAGTTTCAGTTTGTGCCCACTGACTCTTGTCCTGTTACTGGCCACCACTGAAAAGAGCCTGGCTCTGTCCTCTGTGCACCCTCCCTTCAGACATTTATATACATTGACAAGATCCCCCTTAAGCCTTCTCTTCTCTAGGGTAAAGAGTTCCAGCTCTCTCAGCCTTTCTTCATATGTGAGGTACTCCAGTCCTTTATTCACCCTTATGGCCCTTCGCTGGACTCTCTCCAGTATGTCCATGTGTCTCTTGTTCTGGGCACCCCAGACTTCCCCTTGGTGAAGACATGCTGACTACTCCTGATAATTTTCTTGTCCTTCATGTGCCTGGAAATGGTTTCCAGGATTAGCTGCCCCATCACGTTCCCAGGGATCGAGATGAGGCTCGTTGGCCTCTATTTCCCTAGGTCCTTCTTGCCCTTCTTGAAGACAGGAGTGACATTTGCTTTCCTTCAGTCTTTGGGCACTTCAGCCAGTCACTATGATCGGTCAAAGATTATCAAGAGTTTTCCTAACTTCACCCTGGGTGCTTGGACAATGTTCCTGTATTCTTCCCAGGTTATTTGGCCTTGCTTCCACCCTCTGTATGCTTCTTTTTTTTGTGTTTGCGTTTGACCAGGACTCCTTGCTCATCCACACAGGCCTCCTGGCATTTTTGACTGATTTCTTATTCCTTGAGGCAGTGATTCTTGAATATTAACCAGCTTTTGTAGGCTTCTTCTCCCCCTAGGGCCACATCCCATGGGACTCTGCTGAGCAGATATTTGAAGAGGCCGAAGTCTGCTTTCCTGTAGTTGAAGTTTGTGAGCTTGCTTTTCACCTTGCTCCATTCCCTCAGGATCCTGAACTCCATCATCTCACAGTCATTGTAGCCAAGGCTGTCTTTGGTCTTCACATCCTCAATGAGGCCCTCCTTTTTGGCGAGTATGAGGTCCAGCAAAGCACTTGTCCTTGTTGGCTCCTCAATCACTTGTAGGAAGAAGTTCTCATCAACGGACTCCAGGAATCTCCTGGATTGCTTATGCTCCGTTGTGTAGTTTTTCCAACAGTTATGAGGGTGTTCGAAAACCCTCATGAGGACCAGGGTCTGTGAATGTGAGGCTGTTCCTATCATCAGGAACTTGTTCTTCCTGGTCAGGTGGCTTATAGCAGACACTCACCATAATGTCACCTTTGCCTGTCCTCTCTTTAATCGTAACCCATAAACTTTCCATTGACTCTTCTTCCATCCTCAAGCAGAGCTCCATACACTCTAGCTGCTCTCTCACATAAAGGGCAACTCTCTCTCCTTGTCTTCCCTATCTGTCCTTCCTAAAGAGCCTGTATCTCTTCATTGCAGCACTCCAGTCATGGGAGCCATCCCACCACATCTCCATAATCCCAGCAAGATCACAGCCCTGCAACTGCATGCAGACCTCTAACTCATTGTATTTATGCCCCATACTGTGTGCATTAGTGTACAGGCACTTAAACTTAACAGGGGAATCCCAGCATGCTGAGTTCCTGAAGAGGGTTTGGGGGATTTGTCCACACTGATGCTTTATAGACACCTTGTGGGCATCTCAATTACATAAGGAATTACAGTTACATGGGGAAATTTAACTGAATTTAATCGTATTAAAACTGGTTAGGTAGCTATAATTAAAATTTAAATTAAACTTCTTCTACCAAAGCAGCATATTTTATATCTCTACCAGACTGTAAGATATCAAAATAGCCAGACTGGGATTAAATTGGCACAGGTTATACAGACCATTACATGTTATGTGTATTTACATACAAGACAGCAACATCAGCCCAGTGAACTGTATTCCTCAACTACTTTTACTGGAGACAGAAGGCCCATCCTGGTCTTTACTGCTACAAATTACGAACTCTGCTCCACAGTAACTACTTTTCCTTGAATTGTTAATTAATTTTTTCAAATATGTGTTCTGTGTACTACATTACTGATGAAAAAAATATTTCTAACTTATGTGAGCTCTTGGTAATCGGTTGATAGGCCCCATCAGTATTTCCATAAAGCTTCTATGACATTTGCTGGCATTTGTAAGACATCAGAAGCACTTTTTAACTAATCTCCTTTTTCCTAATTTCCAATAAAATATACCATATTTACCATATTGGTTATGTTGATGGCGTTTGGGTTTTCTTTGTGTTTTGGTTTTTTTTTTTTTTAAATCTCCCTGATTTGATATAAATTACTGCTTTATCATTTATATCAAAACCCTCTATTCTTTTTATTTGTCCATAGAATCAGAGAGAGCTTTTGCATTCTCTTTTTTCCAGAATTAGTCCCAGCTTCATGAAGCCTCAGTTCTTGCCATGTGCACTATTAACTCCTACTTTCTTCTTTTGGCAGTAAAAAACAATTCTACACTATTCCTAGAAAACTTCCTAATTCTCTTTTATGGCACACAGTCCTACATGGCACTTGAAACAGTATTCCTTGCTCCTTCAGTGAGTTTGTTTTCTATAGCATGGCATTACCCCTTCCTAGCAAATACATTACTATTACTGAAATCTCTACCATTATTCTTAAATGATAAACCTTGATTAAGCCCATGCAGCTCTTTTTGGTGTCACACCGCTCAGTAGTCCTCTAGCTATTACATTTATTTTACTTGGCTTTTACTACAAAACATGCCACTCCTGACAAATAGAGAATGGTCTGCCACATAATCTGACCTAACCAAAGAAATAATTAAGCAATCAGTTTCCTTATCTTTCAACTGTATTATTTATATAGCAGACTCATTATCTTTTTTGAATGACCTAAGACATCCTGCTGATTGCTAAAGGTATTTCTAAATCCTCTAAAGGTATTTCTAAGTCCTCTGAGGAATACTCTGTGGAGCTGGCATCCTCAGTAGCATCATTGTGTAAAAACATTCCTGCACAGTAGTTCTTACAAGTGATAGTTATTTTTGAAGAACAAAAGCAGTGGAGAGGTCTATGAAATTCTGCAAGTAAAAAAATTAATACCAATTTACAGAAGTCCTATATCTTTCCTGGCTCTGTCCCCTCACAGATGTATTTACCTGTTATTTGGATACACATATTTAGCCTCTCCTGAAGCTCATATATTCTATTTGTTACATTAATTTTGCATTTCACAAGTACCTCCACTTCACTAAAAGTTTTCCTAAATTTCAGTAACATGGCCTGGAACATTGCACTGCCCGATCTATCTTTTCTGTTTCCTTGCTCAAAGTTCCTGATCTTTAAAACATAAAAGTTATATAAAACTCTCATTTTTTCTCCTTGTTCACTTCATCTCTTACACAACTGCATTAGTAATTTTTCTCATGGTCAAAATTTAAAACATCAGTATAATTTTTATCATTTAGTGCTAAGCTAGATAATTTATAACCATGACTGCCTAGGTAGTAATAGTTGTTAGTTATTATATTCACCGCAAAATAATATTTCTTAAATATTTCTACTTCCTAAAGATCTCATTTGTAGTGGAATTAGCAATCATAAACATGGAGACTCAGAAATTTTAATTCATGCATATTTTACATCAAATGCCATGCCTCAAAAAAGGACATGCAAAAGTTCTCTATAGAAGATAAGAGTTCTTAATATAGAAGAAAGAAATTTTTATTACTGCTTCATGTCTCTGCATATCAAGAGTAATATATTCTACTAATGTATATATTGTAGCTTATGTACTTTTAAATTATATATGATCACAAAAAACTCTTAAAACTTTTTAGGAAGAGAACGCAGAAAAGCATTTTCATAACATAAAACAGTTTCTAAACTAAATGACAGGAAAGGTTGTTTCTTTACTCATCTGTTTTTGAATGAGGAAGAGACAAAGTACTCTGCGTGATCATCTCTACTGTATCATGCAGCCACTTTACAATATATTCAGAATGGTAGTCTTCAAAGTTCTTCTGTAAAGTAGGTTTTTTGTTTTGTTTTGTTTTTTTGCCACCATAGCTTCACCCTAAAATATTTCAAATCATGAAGTCCAAACTCTTATTTCCAACCTTGTCTTAATAAATGTCATTTGCTTGAGAATTATTAAGAAAGGACAAGCATTCTTTGGGCAATAAATAGAAATCAGAAGTCCCTGAAATATTGGCAATGAAAGACAGTATGATTATCCTGAAGTTTACATCAAGAGGAAACTTAATATGTTCATGTCCTCCCACCACTGCTTTGAGATATAGATGTAGGCAAGTTGAAAGGAAAGATAGGCTCGAAGAAATAAAATAACAGTTCAGAAGCAGAAAGAGCACCTACAGTAGCACACTTTTGCCAGAATAAAAATGACCTATGAAAAGTTATTTCAGTGTGGGTCTGCATTGTGTGTAAAATGGTAATACTAAATCCAGGTGGTGTAACTAGACTGAAGACCACAGACATAGAAACAGAAGAAAGGCAGAGAGCATCAGTGTAGGATAATATGAAGGAGCAAGGCTTTTCTACAACTAGGAAAAGGGGAACAGAGGAGATGAACAGAATTGCAATTGAGCACGGAGGTTTTCTTCAATTTTTGCATATTCTTGGGAGCATCCGGAATTTTTTCCCACAGAAATTTTGTGTGCCCAGCCATCTGATTCTTACAGTGCAGGCAACAATTTTTGCAACTACGTAGTTTTCAAAAGAACAATATCATGAATATCCCAGAACATAACATTCCTTCTTTTAGCTCACATTTTCCATCTAGATGCTTGCATACAGTCTGTGTGGACATGCCTTTTAGCATGTCAAGCAACCTAATTACTCATTAATACCTTCCTAAGTTGTTAGGTGTGTTCAGACATGTAATGTACCTTGCACCTGTGTGCATCCTTGCAACTGGATGATCTGTGAATTGGATCTTTGAAATGAAAATAAGGCAACTGCTATTCTCAGATTGAAGAGTGTATGAACTCACCTATGGTTGCACATTTAAAATTGCTACAGACCAAAATATCGTCAAATTAGAGGGTAATTTTTTCCCTCAGTGTTCCAGTCCTCCCGTAACGCTCTCAAGTAAATAGCTGTCAAAGACTCAGGAAACAGAAATAATTTAGTTCGACAAAGTAACACTGATGAATTGGACAATGATGTTTGTCTACTCCTGCAAACAAATCCTACTCTGTCTGCTAGGGACTTCAGATATATTAACTGTGTAGCTACTTACTGCCTCAGAACAGAAGGGCTTGGAGGGTTTTAAAGAACTTGCCATTGCAGGCTTTTTGGTTCAGCATATTTTTAATTAACTTCAAAGAAAAACACGTTCATAAACATAAGGAAAATCTTCCAGCAGCAAGACATTTTAAAAGAGTAAACATCAACTTTTAACTTCTTAAAACTCTCTCTCTCATGAGTATTTTGTTGCAAGTCACCGATTTTCCCTCAGTATTACCCCCGGCTCTTCGTTTCTATCTGTGTATACAGGATATATAAAAGGTCATCTGCATCTGATTTAAAGAGAAAAAAAAATCAAGAAAGGAAAAAAAAAGCCCCTAAAGCATCAGCCTTTGAATTGCTGTTGAAACTACTGACTATTTGTACATTTATCATTTCAAACAAGGTGTAGGTCAAACATTTCTAAAGCTCCCTTTTCTATTCTTTTTTTTTATTTCCGTGAGTGAATGAATACACTGTGGTGAAGTGGATTCTGCCTTTCCCGAGCTATGGCTTTGAATAGAAATCAATTCAGTTTTATCAATTCTTTCCCTTTTGGAACATCTTTTTGTGACAAGCAGACATAATTTTAAAATTCAAAAGGAAATTGAACTGCAAGAAACTGGAGAGTTCAGACTACTTCCCTGTTTCTCATACTATTTTGAAGCACGATGACATTTTAAGTGCAATGCATAACCATGTACAAACTATGATTTTTGGAAACTACCCAAGACAGCTACAACTCTTCTCTGTGAAGGCAGCAAAATGCATCTTACTGGTGATTTTACACCTGCTAGAAGGATGCCTGTAACTTAGACTATCTTCCCTCTAAATCTTCCCGACATCTGACAGACACTATTCACTTTGTGCTTGCACAGAGCTGAATTGCCATTTTTAGAAACTATTTTCAAAATGGCAGATCACTGCTATTGGGATGGGGGGGTGGAAGACAAGCATTTTAAAATAGTTTTCTCAGAGACTGAGAAAGGCAGCGGCAGGAAATCTACCCCCGTGACTAGTAGGGCCGTACTGACCACTATCTCATTATCATTTAACTTCTCATAAAACTCACAGCAGAACCAAGCATTTATTCAATGAATTATTTACATTGTAACTACCATCACCACTGTTGTAGACATCTCCTGCAGTCCTAAAAGAAAGTCTGCCTTAGCTGCAACTTAAGGTGTGCTCATCAAAACAATACACAAACATACACAAAATCTCTCTGACATATCCCAGTTTGAGTTCCCAGGTTGATTCTAAGTTACGGTCACAATACACCTGCTTTTAGTCTTCTTTGAAAACAAGAATGGAGTATACTGATAAATAGCTTGCACTCAAGTATCAATGTGTAAAAAAAAAGTAAAATGGAGAAGTCAAACAAAATTCTTCACTTTTGTATCAAAACTAGCAACTTTTCATTAAATCATTCATACATTCCCAATGGCTTCCATTTACCATAATACCTTGTAGCATAGAACACCATTAGATGTAGCTTCCAGAGAAAAAGAGGAAACAATATTCAGCTACTAGTCCCTATTTACATTTGCATTAGTTTCTGAGTAGACTTGAAAAGTATTTGCATAAGGGGCAAGCACATGAAAGTGATTAGATGTGTGTAGAAAATCATGAAGTGAAACCCCCACACTACTTTGAAAGTGTTATTTGTGAAGCATTCACAGCAGATTAAAATTAAGTAGGAGCATAGTGTATGATACAATACTAAGATCTATTGACACATGGAAAAGCAAAGAACAAACAACTGTTTTAACAGATGAGTTAGTACGTGATGTGAGCCTGGAACTGGCACAGGCTTCACTGCCAGTGAAGATCTGATGCAGATACAAACCTGGAACCATGGTGCTTCCCCTTTTTTTCACCTTACCAGTTGGTAAAGAAGACATATCCACTTGATTACAATTAGATTCATGCTGTTAAGCCAGACAGTTTTTCCCTAGCAGTGCCCACACAAGTATTGGCATGCCCTTATGTCCAACTTAAACAATAATAAAAATATAGGACACACTGCCTTTCAGTTCTGTCAAACCAGATCTTCTCTGCTAAGCTAGAGTTTGCATGGTACCACTGTTAGTTAGCCTACTTTTTCATTTTAGGTTTTTTGGTTTCATTTTGCCATCCTTGCCTATACCCTCCCTCCCTCCCTCCCTCCCTCCCTTCCTTCCTTCCCCTTCCTTCCTTCCTTCCTCCCTCCCTTTCCCAAGGGCAAAATTGCATTGGAATATCTACCCTCAGCTCTGTTGGATGTGGCCTGCACCCCTAAAAGCACAGTAATCCATTCCAGTACTAGCTCATTGTGAAGCACTGCAGTTTGACTGCAGGTCTCTGTTCTTCCTCATCCTTTCCAAGATTTAACAGTCTCAAAGGGCAACTGGGAATGCTCACTTAGGTCTTTTGTTTACAGTGCCTGGCACATCTACCCAAAATTACCATGAGATAATTTGGACACTGGATTATCCCCTTAAGCAGTTGGGTTGAGTATGCCCTCAGCATGCCCCACCCAAATGACCCAACCTCTCTTCCTTTGTTATCAGACACCACTTTTAAGAAACTCATATGCACAGGCATCTGTCCAGGGCTGGGAATCCACAGCCTTTGAACAAATATATCTGGTTTTGGATTCAGGCACATGAAAACTGTGGCTTCTTTGGTCTTCATTAGAAGACTGATGGATATTACAAAGCCTTTGCATTCCTTAACAATTGTTTGTTAATTCTGTCGTGTGTCATCCACAAAACCCAGTGTCTTCTAGGGATAAATCCAGTACAGTAGCTAACAAATAACTCATTCTTTACAGGAATAAAACCTTACTGTTCACCCATGTCACCTCTTTGCCACCAGTACATTCTGCTGCTGTTTAATGAAGCAAGAAGTCAGAAACTCCAACAGACACTGAGGTTTCCAAAGGAATAGTTCTTTTGCAAACAGAAAACATAAAACCTCTGCACATTCCAATTTAGAGTAAATGATGAATCTAACCAGTTATAAACTCCCTATTAAGCTGGATGCCAACAGAGTTGGAGAAAGAATTTAATCTCAGCACTTACTGAGAATAAATCAGCCTCCAGGACAATGTTACAAGAAGCTTTTGATGACTCAGTTGTTATGGAAAAACAATGGTTGCACCATGTGTTTTGAGAAGCCATCATAGTTCCTGTGTTCTGGACTACAAGAAGACGTAGAAAAGAACCAGTCCTTCAAAAAGACAAGAAATTGAAACATATTGCATTCTGACATTCTTCACCTATGCCGAAATATCTAGAAGCCCACACATGTACCCCAAAAATAGGCTTTCATATCCATGCCATAAATCGGTGCCTTAAATGGCCCTCTTCACAGCTTATGTATTAAGTCTTGCTGACAAAGAAATCATTTTCTAAATGTTATTCCTCAAGTGTTGATTCCAACATGCTGCAGTATCTTCAAGGAGATAAGACTATTGAAGATACACAGCTCTGAACAACTTGCTTTTTGCATCCAGTAGAGTTACACCAAAAAAATCCCATGTGGAAACTGTTAAAGAACAAGCTATCCTCTTTCACCTTAGCAGCTGAGTCCTAGATGCAGCGGATCACAATTCATTTATTCTGTTTGCAGAATATCTTTCCTCCCTTTCCATTCTTCTTATTGATTCCTGTCATGAGTCTGCTCCAGCTGAAAATTCAACCTCTACAGAACTTTAGTGCTACAGAGTTGATCACCTTCACCTGAAAGGGAATGTATTTTATGCTCAATCAGATCTTCATACCACATATTCTGCCTGCATATAAACACCTACAATTCAAAATCTTACTCTTTAGTGTCTCATGGCACCAAAGGTCTTTCCAAAAGAAAGAGCTATGGTAGAAACAGTCTTCAGGAATCAAAATACAGAAGTTTTTAAAAGGGTTTGGTAAGTCTTGATCTTACCACTACAACAGCAACATTTCACTGGGATCTTTTTTTTGACCAATTTGATGGCAAGCCCTTTGAAATCAAAACAACTTGATCTTTTGTATTACCCTTTCTGAAACCAGTATTTTTGGTAACTGCTGCAACAGATAGAGAAGTCCATTCAAAATTCTCACTCAGGATGGTTTCTGGCTTTCATTTCTTTCAGGAAATTATTTACTTTAATCTTTCCTTAAAACTGACTGTTCCTCCAACAGTGACAACTCTATGTATGTCTGATCTTAGCTAATCTTTATCCTTTTATGTTGACAGAACACGAACTTTCAGGAAAGTGCATTTTTTTACCTCTAATGTTGCCAAAATCTATGTAAAATATTTCTTATTTGATTATGGACTATATGGATCAATACTAACAATACTGAGCAATGTGAAGGAATTCTAGCAATACTAACTTAAAACAATGCATTTAATTTCAATTCATATACATTTAATTAGAGTACAAGCAAAATCTGAGGCTTCCCTGCTTCACATCTTTATGACTGTAGAGCTGTCACGGGCTGGATTCACAGTTTTGTTACACACCACACTCTTGCTGAGATGTCTGAAAGCAATTGCACTTTTGGGACAGCTGTCTTTCAAGCTTTATCAAATTAAGGATGTGGGACCCCCCTCCAGTTACCAGCTCTGCGGAATACGATCCACAATGTCAACAGACACAGATAGTTCCTAAAAGATAGGCTACGAATCATCAACTGGTGTTCTTGAAGCTGTGTCATGTATGCCTATGTTGCCAATACCCCAAATCCTTTCCTCAGAATCCTGTCTGTGTTGGAGTTCTCAAACTGAAAGGAACTAACTGAGGTTAACATGTTCTGCTCTTTATACTATCAAAGACAACTGGTGCACTTAGAAGCATACAATTATGAATACTGCCAGGATAATCCTTTCTGGCAACAGTTCTAATATGGCACACACACAATTATTTATAAATTTATGTGCAAACACAGTGTAACTAAGAATTTCGGTCTCTCAAGTACTGAAAAATTCATGTCAGTTGATCCTTTATGCAATAAAATTACTGTCATGAAAATTACTGGAAAAGGTCACTACCTATCTCAGAGAGAAAAGTAGGAAAAAAATCTGCAAGAATGAAAAAAATGGCAAGATCTGGTGAAATAATAAGGAAGAAAAGTAAACTTTAAAGTGGATGAAGAATTTATTTGTAAATCTATTTTTGAATGCCTATGGATTAAGACACTGTTGGTACACAGATGTGCTTTAGGTGACAGTTATTAGAGTATAATTTTTAGATTTGAAAGGAAAATATTTTTTTCTGAATATACTAAAAATAAATTGAAGTTTTTCAGAACAAATTTGACAATGCATAGTACTTTGCAATTGCACCACTTCATTTGAAAAAAAAAAAAAATGGATCTTGAAACTATATATTACCAAAAAGAAACAAAATTATGAATCAGCTTTCAGTATGTTAAGAAAGAATAACAAAGCATGCATAGACTTTCTGCATAGAAAAAGACATAAAGGAAGAATTAACTGTAACTCTAACCCCAAATATGAATAAAATGTCTCTTTTGATAGGAGGTTTAAGCTTCTTTTTGAACTTCCCTGCATTGTTTCTCTGACATTGAGAAAAGTACCTTTTCTCAGAATCACTGTCTTCTAGTATATTTTTGCAAAGATAGCTGAAAGATAAATTGTGTAATACATATAGAGGTCTGGTTACCCACCCTCCTCTTTTATGGCTTCACCTTTTACTAGAAACTACTATTGTAATTAGTATTTGAGGTTCTACATATACAAAATTCACTTCCATAGTTTTGATTCCTACTCTCAGAATGCTGTGTATTACAAGAAGGAAAGGATGACAATCCTCCTTTCTTATAAAAATAATAAATACTGACCTGAAGCAACCTGTGCATGTCCCTGTCAGCCAGTATGTACTTTGCCAGCATTTCACAAGCATGGTTGACTTAAACATGGAACTCTTTAGCTGAATCTCCTCAAGCTGAACACTTTCCCAAAACTTGTCAGAAAATCACTACAGGGTGACTTTATATACTCAGTTTAATTTTAAATTTTCCTGCTCAAATTAGCAACTTTTTTTGCTCTAACTTGAGGAAAAAAAAAAGATGAAAATAAAGTCATAACTGCTCCTCAAGTTTCTTTCAGTTCTGTACTCCTTATTTGCCGTTTTAGTTATTTTTACTTATTACTTCTTATTTGCAATACCTGATTTTTGTCTCAGCCAAAGTAGTTGTGTGTTTATCGACATTTCTCTCTTTTTTTCTAATGCAGATGAGTTAGCCTATAAAAATGTTAGCCCTTTTCACTCTAAAGAGTCTTCCTTTACTCATCATGACTGGAACAAAATTATTAAGCGACACCACTCAAATTTTACAATTTGGGATCCTAAATATGAAAAAAATAATACAATAAAATTAAGTAATCAGCAGGTTTCTAGAGGAGCCTAAATAATTTGAAATTCAGGTTGCCCTGTAAATCTTTGTATTTCCTGGGACTTCTGGGAGCAATATACTCCCAAATGGCATAGCGTTTTGACACACTGACACATCTTATTTTGTGGGCAAAGTCAATTTTCATAAGCTATAGGTCTCGCCTGGACTGAGGAACTGGCCTAGATACTTTGGAACACTTAGGAGACATGACTTTGCATTTGATAATTGTACAAAATAAATATAGGGATTATTTACAAGGCTCTCAACATGCTTTGGAAAAGGCTGTATCATTCAAATGCTAGTGCTAAAGTTACAAACTCAAAGTAATAATAAAAAGTGGAAACAAGAAGGCAGTTTACTCACTCTTAAGCTTACACTCTTACATTTTTATTTAGCATTAATTTATAATAAATTTTAATAAGCACTTCCTTTCTCATACCCCCCCCCCCCCC
>Ga0065711_1002912_pt1 | contig 49684 bp, 27 predicted proteins | sample Hoacrofraction12_FD_59098 | JGI IMG/M metagenome (GOLD analysis project Ga0065711, IMG submission 59098) | Hoatzin crop microbial communities from Cojedes, Venezuela - Epithelial fraction 12 v2 (version 2) | ecosystem: Host-associated > Birds > Digestive system > Esophagus > Crop | place... | reverse complement strand
AGATATTCCAGCCCCGCCTGGCCGCGGTGCTGTGCAGCCTGCTCTGGGTGACCCTGCTTCGGCAGGGGGTTGGACTGGGTGACCCACAGAGGTCCCTTCCAACCCCGAACGTCTGTGATTCTGTGATTCTCTTGCCAACACCTGGCTAAACCAGCAGCGTGGAGAGGGCCGGGCTGAGGCTACGTGGGGAGTGCAGAGAAGGTCATTCAGAAGGAAACTGCGGTTTGCTGCTTTGCTGTTGCCAAGACCTTTCAAGTTTCTCTATGTACTTGGTCCTCAAAATAGCCTGCAGCAGTTTGCCCTTAAGCAGGAGCCAGGTGAAGGGATGCAAAATGTCTTGATGGAGTTAATTCACTCCCCTTTCTGTGCAATTTTAATGCACTGACAATCAATTTACATCTGGAGAGCCCTTATAGAGATGACGAGGAAGACACCAGCTGAAGCAGGAAGCTACAAAATCAGTTCAGCCGGGGAAAGCGTCCCCGGTGCTGGCCGCGAGGGCAGGCGCGGCTGGGGGAGGCCACGTCAGCAGTGTGTCCTGCTTTCTCGCTGTCAGTCGCCGGCTACCCACAGTTCTGCCAGTCCAAAGAAGCCGGCAAACTGGTTCCACCCCACAGTCCTACCCGGTAATCCCTTCTCAGCACGAACAGGACTGCTGGCAATGAGCCTCCAGAAACGTGGAGTATTTGCTAGAGACATGGCAGACGTGACAGCTACGAGGTTTAGGACAAGACCTACCTCTGTGGGTAAAAAAATAATGGAAGGAAACGTTATTTAGTTTCCAGCTTCTGGGGAAGGAGGGAGTAGAAATCTGAACTGCTGGAGGAGCATTGCCTGACTGCTGGAACTGCGGTGTTGGATTTTCCCGGGGCGGACGGGGCACAGAACGCGTCGCTCCCGGTTAGTGGCAGATGCAAACAACGCGCTGATAGACCCCCTAAACCCGCACCGCCGGGGCCTTGGCGTGGCCACAGACCTCCGAGAACAACCTGGAGGCTGGGATATAACGTTCCTTGCCCTAACTGCACCCTAAGGAGCGAAGCTACACCTCCATGGCTGGAATCAACAGACAAACTGCAAAACGCAGAGCTTATATCATTACTTCCTCGGTGCCACTTGAAACAGAATGTATCAGACTTTCAGTCAGATAAAGGATGTCACTAATTAAAATACCTGGAATCTAGGCATAATTTAGGAGGCAAGCAGTACTTTGCTTCCCTCTGCAGCTGGAACGGATTGCAAAAATGATCTTAAACTTGCTTAAGATTTGTACTTGCACAGACTAACGACAACGAGAAAAGTTTAATGACCTGTGGATAAAAATATATATAAAAAGACGCAGCTGGGAGCAGAAGTCCAGCAACTGACAGAACAAAGGTAGTATCCTGAGACAACACGAGACGTGCCGAACCCAAGAGTGATGATTAAAATAATAAAAGTTGACAGCAAACAGAGCTGTGTATGCAGAGTACTACTGAGTTAAATCATAGTACAACAAAATAATAGATATCGTTATAGGAAATCCTGACCGACAGGTAACCTGCCAGTGAGGTAAAGCATAGCTAGATTACTATGGGCATGGGATCAGAAGGCAGAGTCCCGACTAAAGCATGATCAATTCAGCTCCAGAAGGGATCCACAAAGAAAAGGAGACGCTACGGCATTTTGCTTGGACTACTGAATAGCAACATAAAAATCCCTGTAAGTATCAGAGTTATAACCTGAATCTGCTCTATGATGGGGGGGGGTGAAGATGATATTATTAATAATGTTGGGATCACAGCGCAGTCAAGGAAGCTGTCGATTTAAAACACTTTAACTAGTGAACACCTAAGGGGAAGGTCCTAAAGAAATACAACTGCCGTGTTCCCCTTGGCAGCACACAGTCCTGCAACTGAACGGGTATCAGATTAACTCCTTTCACTTCAGAACCGAGGTGGCACAGAGCACACACTCAGAGTTACAGAGCCTTGGAAACGGGCAAGAACTTCCCCTGGTCATGGCTCCATTCTCAGCAGCCACAGACTAAAAGACGTTTTTCGTTTTCTCTCTATCAAGCATGTGTAAAGGACACTTCCTATACCAGAAAAAAATATGTATACTATGCTTACTTGGAAGCTGTACAATCAAGTCAGCAGTCATAAACTTTCATCGAAGCAGGAAAGACTGTCCATAAGCATACCAATGACCGATATTTGTACCCAGAAAACCACTTCAGCTATTTCTGGATGAGAAATAAGCTACAGGACATCACTGTTTCAAGGATCAACAAAGCTTCTAACTGTAAATGCTACGTATTTCATATCAACTTAAATAAATTTCAGAAATTCACAGCTATAAAAAACCCCCCTAAGTTTCCCTTACAGTCTCTGAGCATCCCCTAGCAGTGTCTGTGGCTTGGTTCTCAGTTCTGGCTCTGACTTTCAATACACCTGGATTTTTGTACATTTTCAGAAGCTTTGGTTGTGTTCACACAAGCATCCAAGTCTATACACTCTTTTCGGAACATGCTATTCCACATACTGCTCACACAAGAACACCTTTTAAAGCACACTTGGAACACACTGGAAACTGTCTAGGAATAATTAAAAAAACCCCAAAAGAACACCGTGAGCTGTTCTACATAAAAATGTGAGTTAAATGGGTACATCATATTTAAAGTTAGACATCTATTCCAGAAGAGTTATTTCATCCACATTTCTGAGCTAACTACCTGTAGCAATATGGAGTAAGAAAGTACTTAGAGAAACAATTCAGAATAAAACTAAGATACGAACCTTGAAAATATCATATCAGATTAGGCTCGCTTGAATGAGGAAGACGATTTGGGGATCAGGTTTCTAGCAAAATTTCAGTGCATTGGCTATAATGAGAGCTTGATTTGTTCTCAGGATTCAGTTAGCCATAAATAATATCCCACAGTGGGATAGAGCCGGTGAAAGGACCGTGACCATCCCCTCATGAGTGTTGTGAAAGAAACAGAGGAAGGATGAAGCATGTTGGGGACTGGAGCCATCATAGTCTGGGTTATTCTAACTTCTGTTCAGGAAAGTGATTCTGGAAGCCTAAAAATAGCTTAAAATCACATTCCCTCCTTCCCTAGTCCCTGGGCTATTCTTCTGAGAGACGCACAGGTCAGAAATCGCACTCCTCACCAATTGACCTACCAACTGCAGGACAGCCAGGCTGACACCCCACCTCAAAATAAACATACTTCAGCTACTCTTGCGTGAGATGCACAAATCCGAGGATCTGGCTGCAGGGCTAGCAGGAGTCAGATGACTGAAAAATTATACTTAAAGAACTGTAGAACAGGGTGACCAAATCTTCCTGGCAGAATGTTTTTTTGTGTTGGGTAATTCTGACTAATCAAAACAGAAGTACCATAAAAACATGTCAGAATTCACATCTTGTTTAAACACTGCAAAGAGCTATTTACTAGTGTGGTAATATAACATTTCAACACATCTGAAACACAATGTTGCAATTTGCAATTCTGAAAATACATTATCAAGATTTTTAAACTCTGGGATGATACCAACTAAAAAGGCAACATTGGAAAAAATATTACAGGTTCATGCATCTCCAGTGGTCTGAAACAAAGCTAGAGTTTGAAGATAATTTGTTTTTCAGGACACAAATAAGGTCGTGGTATAGGAAAATCCTGCAAAATTACAGCTTTTCCCATATTCTGGGAAGTCCAGTTTCTATCCAGCACTTCTGAGGTACAGGTGGGAATATAAACATACACAGGACGCAGATGCCATGAGCAAGAATACAACAAGTTGCTACAATTGCTTTTTCTGACCTGACTTACATTAAAGCCTTGAGTAAGCAACGTGTTTTTTGCACGTGTGCAACTAACATCCAAAACCATTGCACGCTACTAAACCATTTGCGTGCCTCCAAGTGATGTCCTGGTTGGAACCTAAGTTCAATTCGCTTTACAAAACCAACTTTAGCCATTCCAATATAGTCTTTGCTACAGCTACAAATACCACTTTGAAAGAAACCCTGCTGGCAATGTAGCAATTGAATCACAGGCGACCCCGACTGTGTGGCTGGACGGAGCATGAACAGTCTGACCCCAGGAGCATTTGTCTCAACAGCCACGCGATGCCCAGCTGCGTAGGTAAGGTGTTGCTAGAGCCTCTCAGCCTCGCATAGTTCGTTAAAGATTGGATTTAGTTCATTAAAGATAGTTCGTTAAAGATTGGATTTAGATTGGGTATTAGGAGAAATTTCTTTACTGAAAGAGTGGTCAGGCATTGGGACGGCTGTCCAGGGCAGTGGTGGAGTCACCATCCCTGGAGGTGTTCAAAAAACACGTAGATATGGCGCTTCAGGACGTGGTTTAGCAGGCATGGTGGTGCTGGGTTGGCGGTTGGACTCGATGATCTTAGAGGTCTTTTCCAAACTTAATGATTCGCTAATTCTAATCTGCGTATGTGATTCTGCGGCTGAGAAAGGTGCACTCAACAGCAGAGTTCATTTAACACCTTGCACACCCCATTCGGGTTGTTAAGCAAAGAGAACTCAACACCAGCTCCTTAATCCTGAAACTCACATCTCATTTGCTTCTCCTTCATATGCAACACGGCTCAAATCTGCTGCCCTTTGTCCTCCTACGGAGAGACCGAGGCAGCAGAAGCACAAGTGTTCAATCCTCCTTGTAGTACCAATGGGGTATTTCCAGATTCCCTGACATTCAGCGCTCTGAATGAGGAAGACGAAGGATGAGCATTGAATGGTGCCAAAAAACAAATGCACTGAACAAAAAAAAACCAGGATGACACGGTATATGCTGAAGTTAAAGACTACCATAGAAGGGAACAGAGTTACAGCTGCACAGAGTAAACCAAATAGCAGATATAAGCATCAGGTTTTTCTGCTCCAGAAGAGGATTAAAATCCTTGTACTAAAGAAACTTGCATAATTTGGAGTTATATTCATATCTATATCTATCCATTTTTATATTAAAAGTATGGGCTTGTTCACAGTAAGGAGCTTTTTGCAAAACCTTTATTCTGTTGCTTTAACTTGACAATACACAAGGGTTCCTCTCACCTTCTCAGTGCACACAGAATTATACATCTAGTGTATTAGGTACCCTGTTTTGCAGCTTCTTTTCCTTTATTTTATTAAAAGCATCTAAATTCCAAACACTGAAGTGTTTTGCTCTTCAAATTAATGATGTACCTGAATGACACCTGCTCCGCAGCAGAATTTCAGCTTTTCATCCCAACAACCCTCTGGTAATATAAATCCCATAACATCATTTTGACGCAAGTTAATTGCAGACTTGAATTTAAAATGCCTGCTTCGTGTTCTTATCTTTTGAGTCAATAATTCCTTCGGACTGCATATCATCTCGTCATTTAGCTGGGCTGGTGGATAGATACATGACAGAGCCCGCATTTTCTGTAAACCTTTTGCCTTTCACTGGGAGTGATTTAGTACTTGAATATTCGTGTTAATTTGCACATTCTGACCTGCAGTGATGGAGATATTTGATCACTCCAGCAGTAGCTGCTTATGTAAAGAATATTCTTTGTTCCAGTTTAACGTATGCTGATAACGATACCTATTCCAGCTCTCCCCCAAGAGTTTTTAAGAAAAAGTCAGATTCATCATCATCCTTCCCACAACTGGGATATGCAGACTTAGATACAGGACTTTTTCAACAAAGTTTACACTCAAACCAGGCCTCTAGGATCAGGAATATATTTTGAAATTTTAATTCTCCTTCCACAAAGCATCCTGAATTTTACAATAGCAGAATAAAGATGTTTAACATAGTGCACTTCCCATTTTTAAGGGACTTGGAAACGTCAATCTGTACTGCACCATGCAGCCTGCGGGGTAAATGTTACCGATTTTCTCCACGACTGTTCACAATTATTAACTGTCATGTGAAAGCAAAAATACTTAAAACTCTGCCAAATCTATGCATGGTAGAGCCAAAAGGAGGAGCAACTGAAACGAGTATTCACTACAAACAGAAGACGACATCAGCATACAAAACCTGTTCCCTCAAAGGGTCTTGGGGGCAAGAAGTCTCAATTCCACGGCTGTATGTGTGGCCTCTCCTTTTTCTCGGGGCTTTTGCTCTTGTATGCAGTTGGTATTTATTCTCTGAAATATTGTTTTTAGAAAATACAAAACATTTTTTTAAACCTTATATCCAACACTTCCAGCTTCTCTCCAGTCCTTAGCATACATCTATTTAAAGCATATAGTCCAAAAATACAGTTTTAGTTGGGATGCATAGAAAAAAATTAGACAACAGGAATATTCTCTCGTTCCGTAACTCACGACATACTCATGGCACTCTACCAAGTGATGGAGGAAAAGCTAAATACTCCCCAGAGAAATCTGGAGGTTGATGCAGACTCAAGTTAACATGGAAGGCAATGAGAGTCAAGAAGTAGCAAATTTTTTCTCTAAGGCTGCCCAGAAAATAGGTAGGCAATTTATATATTTATTTTCTTTTATAGATATATAAAAGAAGACAACAAAGCCTAGAGAATGCGGCCAGAACACCACAAACAATCATGCATCAAAAAGTGACAGAAAAGAAGATAAAAGTCTCTGGCACAAAACTGTGTCATGGTTAAGGACCTTACTTACCCCTGCCACAATCTCACATTAAAGATTCCTCCAGAAGACCTCGCTTTGTCTACAAACTACAGATTTCCCTAGATCCCATCTGTAAATGTCTGTGCAGGTACGGAGGGGGAAGGGAAAATGAATTGTGTTACCAGCGTCACTGTCTTCGGAGAGTGGTCTCAAACCCAGCAGATTTCACAAGAAAATTCATCACACCCTGGACAACTTAACACAGGAATTGTCTATCAAGACCCCTTCCATCACTATGACCTTGCCTTGAATGTTTCAAATACGATAACAACGTACTCTATTTAAAACTCTAAGTAATATCGCTATATGCTATACAAGAATTCCTCTTCTTCCCTGGGCACATTTTAACTATATATTTTCACAGAAAAGTGTTTGCCAGTAAGTAAACACAGGTTTGTCTCTGAAACCAACCAATAATTTTATGGACGCAAAGAGAAAAGATTAATTTTGGCATGTTAACTGATGAGTGCAGAGTTTTTGCCGCTAAAATGAGTTGGTTTTACACTATTTCTCCATCCTAATTATAAACTGCCAAGAGACTGAAGTGAATTATACCGCTATGATCAACAGTGTTGACCTTTTTGCCTTTTCGGTACTTCTGTAAAGTCAGTTAACCAGGAGAGCAAAATTAGTACGAAGACTGACACTGGAGTAAACACCAGGAAAGCAGGGAAAATGGTGGGAAATTACCGTTCTCCCTCCTCTCTGCAGCATTAAGAGCAGAATCTTATTCTCAGCTGAAACCTTCGTCTGCTGAATTAGGTAGAGCTTTGGAAAAGAATGTTCTGATTGTTAATCATGAAATGTGCTGTAATCTTCTGCAAGGCAGCTCTAACCTCCTCAATCAGCAGCCTTTTCTTACTTAATTACATGATTTTAAGCACTGCTAAGGAGGTGCTGTCAGATTTACATTGGAGTTCTCTTAGACACTACCACTGTAGTCATGGTGATGATATATAGAAATGGACAAAATGCCAGAGACCAGAGAAAATGTCAGAGTTGTGGTACTCCCACACTTGCTCCTTGCCTAGGATTTACTCAGTATTTTTTCAGTTAGCTTGAAAGATTATCTTACTCAGTATATGAATATACCAAAATAACAAGATTCATAGTACACCTGCAATCTTATTGCTAAACACACACACTGGGGCAATTCTCACCTCCAAGCGTAACTCGTAACCGTGTGGGAGACCCACGACACGGTACACACGTGAGAAAAGGGCAGGAGTGTTTGCGGGACATGGGGTGAGACCAGGTACAGTCACTGTGTCGTTCTCTCTGCAAACACCGCGAGCCCGAGGAAACAGCTTTGCTTTGCAGAAACAAATCACTTCCATGCTGGCAGCTGGCTGTTCTGGCCTGGGAGCCAGGTCCCATTATTCCGAGCCCTGAAAGCTGCCTTCAGGCTACTCATTATGCCATCCTCAGATGCAGAACATTATTATTACCTGCATATTTATAACCAGGGGAAGGAAAATTAGTGGCATGGGGAAAGCAAATTATAAATATTTGTTAATTTAGCAAGCTCTCACCAAACCTTCATTTTCTCCAAATATTCTGATTACCAGCATCCATTTTACAAGACCCTTACCACTGGCAAGAATTATACTTTGATACCATTAAATTCATCATCATCTACATGAATTCCTAACAGGAAGGCTAAGGCATCACGCCCCATACTCGTTCCCCCAGGAGGTCGCTCAGCTCAGCTCTTCGTGGCTTTGTGGAACATCCTGGCTGCTGTTTAGCCAAGTTTCCTCCCAGAGAAGCCACCTCCGTTTGCACCAAAGCAAAGACACTTTTTAAAGATGAGGCTACTTGACAGCAACCAGCAACAGAACCGAGCTCCTGATTTACAGTTGCTGGCGAAGGTAAGAGATAAATTCCCTTGATCAGCTCCCCAGCCAGTGTAAACGCTCTCCAGAGACAATGGGGTGCTTAATTCACACCAGCTGCAGATCTCGTCTTCAGCTACTGGAATTATCCAAGTTGAATAAATGGATGATTAACTACCATCTTGGGCTTATTTCCATTTTATTACTTGTTCCCACAAAGCCTGGCTTCCATTTCTGTAGTGCGGGCACAGTTCACACATGTAAAAGGGTGGCTTGTGCTACAATAGCATCTGGGAGCTCCAGCACAGGCAAAGGGCTCTGCTGCAGTGGGCTCAATATGAACTGTGTGCTCCCTATTAGAGGGATACGGTTATGAGCACATCATTTCCCACCATACATGAATACAGCTGAAATTCTTATCTTTATAGAGTAAGGAGGTCAGCATTTACTACTGCATGCATAGGCAGCACACAGTACTACAAGCGTAGTTCACCTGTTCATAATTTTTACAGCCTGCAATACATTTCAGATTGAAACATTGCCATCTTTAGAGGGGTCATGTGGACAATGTTTCTTACGCTGTTCCAAATAGATTTTTGTTGTGCTTGCCTTCCTCATTTTGCAATGAACAAAAGGTACAGAACACCCCAAGGAAACATGAAACCGGAGGCAATCAGTTCTCAGATTCAAGGGGTAACAACTCTTCTGTGTTCTCAGAAAAAAAATCAGAGGATATAAATCAAGAACAGAGCCAGGAATCAGAAAAGGCCACATCAGCTAGAAAAAGAGATCCTATAAGCGGCGTAGGAGCGGTTACCAAGGTAAAGCAGTTGTAGATAATGATGTCCTATCCACCTACATTTATCACTGTACAGAGGTATTCCAGAATAGAAAGTAACTACCTGTGCTCCAGCGACAGGGTTCACAGTACATAATGTGTGCCACAGCCACATAATGGACCTTGGGGGAGCGGGGCCTGAAATCCCATTTCCTGGCTGGGGCACGGCTGTTGGTCCTGATGTCTCTTTCCTTCATCCTGCTGATCACTGATAAGTATTTGCTTATTACAACTATCTTGTCAGTCACAAAGGCCATCACCGCAAGTTAATAATGTACCATTCTGCTGGATCAATATCTTTACAGATTCTCCTGTCCCTGATACAGAAAAGTTATTAGAAAGATTAGACTGCTTGAGCTCAATTCATTCATTCTGTAATGCAGGTGGCTTCCGCGGGCTCACTCCAGGGACAATCTAGTCTGTCATGAATAGACACAATGAGAAACAGCGTGAGAATATGATCATGGCACAAATGAAAGAGGAGAGTGGCTTTTTTTCTTCCTGCGGGCACAAGATTAACAATTAAATCAAAGCAACAGCTGCAAAGGTAACTGTTAACTTCCAGCAAGCTTTATGCATACACTCAATTTTCATTATAAAGTACTTTTTATATGTGGGAGTCATGGCTATGTTCTTGCTTTTCTCTGCCCATGAACTAGCAGAGCTGTTGTGACCAAATAAAATGCTTCAGCACCTCATTTCTTGGGAAATCACAAAGTGTTCTTTGTAGAAAGTCTTGAGTTTGGCATTTATTCCTACCGCAAGTCAAATTAAGGCCATGCTAATTATTATTCATATATATTAGTCATATATTTATTTCTCCTAATATGTCTTGGTTGGTGCTGGTGGATGGATGAAACCCCTGCTAGCAACCCTCCTCCAGATGAACAAGCAGCTATCTTCTACGCTCCATGACACTATGGGGATCAGAAAGCCAGCAACTTTGCTTACAAGAAAGTATTACATAAGAAAAGTGAAATAGCATTAACATACGTCATACACTTCCTCAAGTAATTACTAATAATACTGCAAATGCCCAGTAGCTGTCTCCAGTATCATGCTGGGTTTAAAGACCCATCACCTCAGCCCTCTCCCCCGCCCCGTGTGGAGCGTTTATCTGCTGTCGACACGGCTGGATTTCATTAAAGAAGGCCAAGAGGTATTAAAGGTCTCCAGAGGGTTTGCTGCTTCCTGCCTAGGACTGCCACGCTCTTTTCTTCTAGGAAGTCATTACTGCACAGCATTTCCTCGTCCGTAATCATTTTCTAGCAACCACAACGCACCATTGTATTGCATTGACACGCAGGGCTCCGAAATTCCAGAGCATCGCTACGTTTTTTAAATTAGGAGCAATTCCCATTAAATACAAGAAACGCTGGCAAACAAAAAGGTTGAAGAGTTACCATGGCATAGGATTTAGCCAGGATATCTCAAAAACAACTGAATCCACCTCCAGTTCAATTCCTCGGTTACTAGATTCCTGTATTAAATTTTGCATAACTAAACAACTTGTCTTTACAACTGAAGAAATCCTAATCAGATGTTGGAGGTAAGATTAGAAACAAAAGGTCACTGAAAAACGAAAAATGAAGCTTACTTCTTTGCTCCTCTGTACTGTATTAAAATAACATTACAGAATGTATTTATGATTTGATGGTTTTAATCTCAGAACAGCATTGAGACTTTCAAACTTCTTTGCTGCTTTTCCTAGAGGACTCGTTGAACAACTATAAATCTTTTTAAAAGTGATGTTTTTTATCCTCTTAAGTAGAAAATAAATTGCTGGATCTTTCAGAGACAACAAATGCTTATTTATCCAAATTGACTATCTAAAAAACATGAAATATCTTTTCCTCTCTCATCTATTTAGGATTAAGATCCATTTGTAATCACAATACTATAACATCTGTCCTCTAGGGAAAGGAAAGAAAAGAAACGATTTCTCAGGACAAAATGGTAATACTTACTAAAAATCAAGTTATTTTAGATAGCAAGAAGAAAACCAGGCACAAATTCCTTTTATTTTTCTTTTGCAAAGCACTTTGAGCTTAGTAACATCTTACCCTATACTTTCTTCTGGTTTACATACTAATAGTGAAAATATTCTTTAATTTCTTCAGAGTTCTACCTATTGAAATCACGCTTTGATGAAAAATAGAAATCAAACTAGAAATCAGAGGGGGAATTGAGAAAATGTTTTAGTGTTTTAAATCAAACTTAAATTAAATCCTTGAAGATAAAAAGCATCCACATTCCAGAAATCTGCAGCATTGGCCATAGATTATCTTTTTTTCTATAAAACTGCATTACATTAAAAAGCAAGACTAATAAATTGAACACTTTAAAATTTCATTTCACATAAATTAACTCTGCCGTGTTTTTAGTGTATAATTATCAACAGCAGCCCAGCATTCACGACACCACAGGAAAGACACTTCTGAAGGAAGGGGTTTCAAACATCCTCAAATTTAAATATCAGAAACCCTTAGTAATAAAGGAGAAAACTGCAACCGCTGCTGCAAAGTTGAAAATAGCAGAGGTTTTCTGTTTAATCATCTATCAATTTAAAACAAAACGAGGACTGATGACCTATCAGCCACCAGTCTACGTACCCCAGATTAGAAATATTTCCATTGAGCTCATGTTGTCAGCAAGAACAGAAAAGAAATGATCGTCTGTCTGAAGAGTTCTCCAACTAAATTACAGGCTTTCAGTGTTTTATATTCAATAGGCCACAGTAAGTTAACAATGTGGGATCAATATTCTGTTAAATTATCTCATTTAAAAGATTACAATGCAAGATCCACTCGAAGTGGATTCTTCTGCTCCTGGAAACTGGTCTCTACTAGACAGGCACCAATCCAACATAAAACGTACTGCCTGTGGAGCGCGGTTTTAATAACTAATGCAAAGGACTGTGGAAAAATAATCTATAACAAACAGAGGCCAATGCAGTGCTCGTTAAGGTAACAGAAATCTCAGTTCCTGCAGCCGCGCCGATCTATACGGCAGGTCTCTGTTGAATGGTTTAGCTTTTCTCCTTCCGTCTCCTCTCGTCACATCTCTCTGATAATTCACCAGCCCTCTCCAATTCTCAAACCTTTTCAGTAATGCTGAAGTTTTGTTTAGCGGGAATATATAAGTAGTTTTAAATAGAGTAACACAAAATGTTTATTAAAAAAAACCCACAACAAAACAGAGCACAAAAACCCTAGAGTTCCCTCCCATAAGAAAGTTTTGGGGGAAATATTGGCATAAGCCATGGCTAGTATATTGTTAATTTAACACGATCAACACTTAACAATGCACATCAACCATTCTTCCTAAGACAGAGGAACTTCATTCATGCCAATAGGAGGCAACTCAAATCCCAGATTCACTGCTGATCCCCCAAAAACCGTGGTGAGAGCTGACATCAAGGTCCATTCTGTATATCTTCCTCTGAGCCCTCCTGACTTTACTCACGCCCATCTTACAGAATGCCATCCCCCATCCTCTGCAGACCAACAGCACAATAAAAATTCAATGTAAAATGCATACAGAACACCTTCCCCTGCACTCCCGGTAGCACAGATCCCAACATACTCTCCAATGTTATCTATACTACGAAGACCGTAATGTGCCACTGCAAGGAAGAGGATGCTTTCGCTCCAGCCTTTGCAACAGCAGAGAATTGGGCAAGGGGAAAATCAGTAACGCTTGGAGCTTCTGCAGGAACATGCTTCTGGGTTTAACAGCACAGGAGGCAAAGAAAACACTTTTATGTGGTGCAGAAGGCCAGAAACTTTACAGAGGTCTTCACTCCTAGGAGAGTTCATTCGCACCTCATCCTACTCAGTCAATTCTCCCGCATCCAAGGGAAGCTCTCCGACGCCACGGGGGAGCAGAGCTCTGCTGCTCCCCTTTGCCTGAGCTATGTGAACATTCTGCGTTTCAGACGTAACTGCTGTGGTCACTAGAGAGCAGGCAGTACGCAGGATCTTAAACATCCATACATGCACAGACAAGTACTTAACCTGGACATGGACAGTTTTTCTGGGTATATGCTTATTATTTTAAAGACTGTAAATAACCTCACAGTTAATTTGGGAATTGCTGAATAGGAAAGTGTCTGCTTACCCATGACAAATGGGAGTAATTTGCTAGCACCATCGTTCATTCCCATGGTGGGAAGAGCATGCTCCTTGGGAGGCAATAAAAATCCCACCAAAACCACTATCTCAGCATCTTTGCTCTGCGATTGTCAATTTATGAGCAATAAAGTGTCATCTATACTTTAGTAAGTGGTTTTAGCTCCACTCACACTAGACTGCAAGCTTTCGGGGCCAAGGGTGATCATCTTGCTGTCAGTACAATGCCAAGAACAGAGAAACTCTGCCCGTGCCAGCCTGCTTGGTCAACTCAGACTCATTGCACAGAAGGAGAGAGCAGCGAATAACTGCTGCCAGATGTTAAACCCCAATTCATAATTTGCTTGTTTTCATAAAATGCTTTTGTTCGCTTTCAAGGATGTTCACGTGAGCATGAACAAACGTAGAGGTGGAAGCTCCGCGCCTGCAAAGCCTTTCCGCTCGTGCAGACAGGTCCACGCCACAGCGGCAATTCGCACAGCAGACAGCAACATCCCAGCCAGGCATAGGGTGTACTAATCAAGGGAGGCTTCCAGAAGAGAATACCTTCTGTGTACCTCAAGCACATGCTCATGCAAAAGTGTTAACACATTAAGGGGGAATAAAAAAAACCAAACAAACCACCAAATTAAAAAGCTTCCCTCTCTGTGCATGAAGTTTGAAATAAAAATCCAGCAAGTCTAACTTTCCCTGGTTTATGGGTTTCAGCTTTCCTCCCTTGTTCCAAATGGAAGCCGTACCATGAGACCTGTGATCTGTGAACGTGAGTTAACACAAAGCTCCAGCTGGGCGAAGGAAACAAATCAGTTTAGCGTTTTTATATTTTTAAATCTCCTGCCTGCTGATGTTCTCTTCCCTCTCTGCTCACTTCATATTAAAGCTTTATTGTTGTTCAGCTTCTGCTTTTATTTGTTAATATTACAGTAATCCGATTACAAAATAGGAAAAAATAGCATGCAATTTAGGCGGCTAATCACACAGCACGAGTGTTAACTTGTAATACCAGAATACATATAAAAAGGCAGTGTGTGGCTGATCTGGAGACAGCTGACATTCATGGAAACAGCGCCGGCGTAAGTCAAGCCCACTGTGAGCAACCAGAATCCTTGTACCTAAATGTTTGTCACGTGAATGTGAACATCAAACATGTTAATGGGCAATTGTAGTCACTCAGCTACAAAGAGTTAAGTTCAGCTACAAAACTGTTTATTTGGCGTAATTTGTCTCGATCTTCTCCCCTCGTCTGAACCATCAAGTCATGCTACGATTTGCAAAGGAGCCAGTTTCTTTGCTGGTATAAACTCATGCCCCTCTACAATTTTCAAAGCAGCGGTTCAATTTACACCAGCAGGAAATGGGAGATTGTCTCAGTCTTAACTGGGTCAGGCTGATGTGCTTCCCTACATCTGATCGGAACTGAGCATCTGCTGGATACGCATGAGACAAAAAGACACTACCTCACATGAACAGGACATCCACTGTGGAACAGACACCACAGCTGGAACTCACCAAAGCACGAAACCCACTGGCTGCATGAACTCCCTTGTCTCGCACAAGCTTTAGCAGATAAACATTCTTAGGCGTAATATCCTACACATGTTAAAATTAGATTATTTTATTTTTTTCCTGTGATGTTGATTGGGCAGCAAACACTTAGTAAGACACTAGAACAGCATACATACAAAAGCCCGTACCCAAGAAACTTTCTGCTATCACAGAGGGATAGGAAGGACATTCTTGAGATTAAGACACTAGGTCAAAACTGTCTGGCTTTGATAAAAGCCCCCAGCACAGGTTTTAGTGCAATCTTGTACCAGTATTCAAGAAGGTACTGCCTGGTACAGTCCTGAGTTCGCTCTATAGGTGCCAAGTCCAGATCTGGAAGACTGAGAAAGATCATCGCAGCTGGGAAAGCTTCAAGCTGTTTCAAGGATCTGAATTTATTTGCCCAGGTCCACACATGGAGCTCATGGGCGGACCTAAACCAGGGCTTGGTTGGACTACAGTATCGTGAAACTAGCTGAGACACCTGCACAGTGCCCCACTATTATGGCTTAAGCACATCCTTATTCTCTTTGGGCACCAGCTCTCCTAGGCCTGAGATAGGGACAACCACGTCCTAGAATTTCATCCGTGGTCCCTTTTGTCTATTTAGATGGCATTTTCTTTGGGACAGGACAATAATGTGGGTTTGTAGAGCACACAGTGCAGTGACATAGGGGGTGTGATAACACAAATGTAATGTAGCTAAACAGAAAACAAAGCGTACCAAAAAGTCCCTGAGGCTGATCATATCTTTTTCATAAGCCTTTACTTGTCCTGGTTGTTAAAAATGAAGAGCCGGAGGATAACATTAAAACTGCAGAAAGAAAGTACAAGTACAGGTGAAAATCCAATAAATCTTCTAACTGCCTTGCTATTTAGTTTTTAGTAAACAGATGCAATGATCCTTCTTTCATCATCTGTTGATTGATAGCAGCCAAAGCAGATGTGATTTGGTTTGTAAATATTTCTGACAGAACTGACAGAGCTACACAAATAATGACCACTGCAGTGAAGCAAAGCAGGTCATTCTTTCCTCTAAGAATGACCAAGAACTTCGAGCCATTTAAATACTGACATACAAAAAGTTGATGCACTGAAGACCTGCACAAAAGCAAACTGCTTCAGAGATTCTCTGTAAAAGTTTTATATTACGGGAGCTAATCACCAAAGAACCAAAAGCACTGTGGAGGCTACTGGATTTAGAAACATCCACGAGCAAAACTGGGAGGCTACCCGATGAGACACGCGACTAGCTTTGAAGTGGTTCAGTCCATCTGGAATTTCATTACCAGGTGTAGAAATATTAAAGACACCATTTAAAAAGCCATTTTAAAAGATCTATACTTGCTGGATACTCCCAAACAATGTTTCTATTAATAAAAACTTCTGATATTATATGCTTGAGAAAACGATAAAATTTTTTTAGAACCTACAGAGGGAAGTCGCACAGACCTGAAGCAAAGAGTCTCTTCTTAGCCCAAAGATATTCTTCAGAAAAAAAATTCACTGTAAGCAGGAGTATAAAGAGAGACCTACGTTTAGAGAATGAGCATGCAGCTCCCCTCCTTCTTTAAAGGAAAGAAGTTATTCTCGCTTTTTCTCCCTCGGGACTTTTTAAAAATTTAACTAGTTGCACATCATTCTCCAACCTCCTCTGGTTCCTGGGCAGTAACAGTGAACAGTGACATGGTGCGGGTAACACCCTACTTTGTTCTTCTCTTTGCCTCAGGTTTACTTCATTTTGTACTACTTCTAGCTGCAGGCATCTCTGGAAGAGCCCGCAGGCGAGGAGCTGCCTGGAGACAGGATAGGTTGGGTAGTGCCAAGCAAGAGACTCTTCCCTCCTCCAGCGAAAGAAGAGGCAAACATAACTCCAAGCCGTTGATCAGCGATGGTGATTGCTCACTCCAGAGTCTTCTCATTAGGTGCAAACTGCAACACGCTTTTCAAAGGCAAGGTTTTCTGTCCACATGTATCCACTTCCACGAACACGCTAATAAACACCAGGTTGTTGGACTGTGAATTTTTTTTAAGGAGTTGGTGGGAAGAGGTAAGAAATAAGTTCAATTCCAAATTTCAGTAGCAGTTCTATCTCATTCCACCTCGCAAATAGGAATCCCGTATTAAAGCCAAGGACCTGCACATAGACATTAGGAATGTGTTTGAAGTCCCGTCGCTTTCAGGGGCTTATCGCAATATGTGGAGCTGAACGGATGGATGCCCTGATTTCACCTGGACTCTGTATTTACACGACCCCTGTGCAAAGTCGGTCCCTTTATTCACAGAGTACACGGCTATGGAGAAACAGGTCACCTTTCAGTTGGCAAAGATGCATCTCGCAGGGAGAAGAATTTCTACCAGCTCTACAGACCACTAACAAGATAAATAACTTCATGTATCTGCTCAACCTAACACAGGGATTGTTTCACACCACCGCTTAAGCCACCCACGCAACCACTTCACAACTTCCCCTCTCGTTCATGCAAAAAGCAGCCCTTAAGAGCCTTTCACTGCATCAAGGGTCTGCGCTCTTCGCTGTGGTTCCTACTTCGTGTTTCTAAGCAATTCCTTGTTGTCAATCGGTATCTTTGCTCTTCAGCTCAGCTTCAGTTTCTCCTGCCTGCTTCATCCCCTTTTTGAGCCGTCAGCATGATTTCTGTAGTCCACTACGGCATCTCACTTCCCCCGCTTTCCGCTCGTTCGCATTTTAGCCGCCTTTACTGTTCGCAACGTCGCCTTCCCGAGACACCGCGCGCCTCTCGGTGCTTCTACCTATTGTACACAATTTCTACAAAGAACGTAACACAGGGCCAGTATTTGTGTTAGCCTAAAAAGCAATTACTTCTGCACCCGGAGTCTTCACATCCCGACAGCAAGTAATCTACAGCTTTCTAAAGCCCCGAGACAGATCTCGAAATCTTAGTTTAAGAAAAAAAACCTTGCAGCAGGGATGGAAAGGGAAGCACAAGAGGTATATTTTAAAAACACCCAAAACGCAGCAGTAATCTTAATGGTCACACAGGGACAATTTAACTTCAATTTTCTCACCAGTCCCAGGGAATGTATTTTGAATATAGGACAGATGCACAAAAGGTAGCTCTGCTGTGGACTTATTAATCTATTTTGTAAAGAAAAAGCATCCAGAAAATAGTCCTGCAGGAAGAGATTAGCGAGCAAATCCCAGACTCTTCAGGGAAGCAAGGCAGCCTGTCTGGTGATACATTGTCTGCTGCAGCTTTATCTGGAGAACGATCTTGCAGAAAATGCTGCACTGTGCATTGCTCACCACTATACATCGTGGTAATTTAAGACACTTTCCCAAGCAGGGGCCATCATTTTTGTCCTAGAGAACTATTTATAAATAAAGCTGATGTTTGTCAAACCTCTGACTCCTGTTACAAAACTCGCAACTATGGTTTCCTTCCATTAAAGACCCAGAGACTTACTGCCGAATAAAACTTCACCATATATTTGAAATGCAGTTCTAGAAACGCCAGCATGATGGAATGCAGGATAGGAGCCAATTCACTGCGAGATACCCAGGTTCAGGCGGGTTTCTGGCTGTGCAGTCCCCCTTCCCTCCTGCCAAGCACGATGCCAGTCAATGTTCTCTGTATCAGAAATAGCCTCTATATTCATAACGTTATTCATTATTAAATAATTGTGAACGGTGTTTTTTTCAAAAAGGTCCTAAATTGTCACCCATGACCTAATTTTTTTCTTCATTAAAATTTAATCCTATGATTAGAAAATGACTTCTTTTTTCCCTTTATTACTCTCATACGACAGACAGCCAATCTTAACGACAGCAGACCCCTGCAGTACACACCAGGGACCAGGAGAGGAAAAAAATGATTATGAGACAAATCATGCATTATGGAATCAATATGACATGCCGTATCTAGCCATTTTTTTCATGATGACAAGCAAGCCCTCCATCAATTTTCTTCTGCAAAAGAAGAAATCTGCGGTGGGACTGTCTGAATAATCACAACCTTAATTACAGTGAACAAATATAGCAAGGGTAACCACGACACATTAAGAAAAATCCTCTAAAATGCTAACGCATCTTCATGTTTTAATTTTAGCAAGTCATTTACAGGAAAAGTCATGAGGTTACAAAGAACTTCGGCGCACTGCAAGTCAGGCTGGGCTCTGCAAGGGGGTTTACGTGACCTCCAACATTTTGACAAAATGTCATAGTAAAAAATGTAGGTGTTTACTCATCAGCTAGAGTACTGCGAGATGCTACTGCTTTACAAGAGTTCATGCAAGAATGTACACCACAGTACCTGTTTCAGGGATTTTACTTTATAGTGTAATTCCACAGCCCAAATGCCTGTTAGCAGTTAAAGTTCTCCTAGCTTTGTTCCATTCAAAAGGAATCCAGAGCTTTTGTGCTTGGAAACAGCTGTGCAATGTGAGCCAAAGCACGGTACCTGTGGACTATCCAAAGATCTTCAAGAGTGCACCCCTGGCCCCTTTTGGACTGGAACAAGAACAAAAACCACCACTGTGGACACAGCTGGGTATGGTACCGCCAGGGTTTCAGGAGGTCATTCCCAGTGCTGAGTTAAGACAGCCAGGCTCTCATCCACTGCAAAGGTCTGAATTAGGAGCCGCATAATAAAATCCAGTAAATCAATATGCAACCACTGAGAGGGAGCACAGTGTAAAACCACAGCAACGCTAATTTAGATTAAATTAGGAATGTCATAGAGCTGTGTCCTCAGCACTGGCCAGTTCAGTCCTGTCTAGACAGAAGCACGTCCAACACATGCAAAGAAACCAATCTTCAAGCAGAAATTCAGGAGTTTAAAGATCAAAACCAGGGCACCTGTGAAACTGGGCTGTTCCTGTGCACAGAGAGCTGATGTGCAAAAGCCTACCAGATAAATCCTACTGCTGCTACAGAAGTCGCTCTTCCACCCACTGCTCTAGACCTGGCCTCTTCTGCTGTCCTCTGCAGGAAATCTACTGAGTTCAAATCCAGGCTGAGGATATCATTCACTTCTCAGCTAAGATAATTTGTTTTTTTTAATATATGTTATCATGAAGGAACTTATACACAGGCACTCCCCAAGCTAAGAAACAACCAACACTACCCCCCAGCCCACCCCACTAGCTATTTTGCTGTGAACGCATCTGCAATGTCTACGAAGAACACGTTGAGTCAGTCTCAAGGGGGAAGTTACCTGAGAAGCAGAGAAACATTAGGCTCAGACAAATACCTTCACAGCTGCCTGAAACTCTGACAAAATAGATCGGATGAAACATTTCTGTAATCCAGCACAGCGCAAAGCACAGGACACAGCCTCACTTTCTGCTGAGGTGTCTGTGGAGGATGAGGACGCACCCTCAGCAGCATCGGGGAACACGACGGGAGCGACACTGCTCAGAGCAGCTGAGCAGCAGCGTCCCTGGTCATTACCCACCTCTCAAGTTCACACAGAATCACACAGAATGGTAGGGGTTGGAAGGGACCTCTGTGGGTCATCTCGTCCAGCCCCCTTAAGTTGCTGCATTTTTTTTTAATCTAGAGCAAATATTTTATCCAGGAGGTTTGAACAGACATACATAAATAAATAATTAAAAAAAAAAAACCAAACCAAATAAACAAACAAAAAAAACCAAAAAAACCCCCCCAAAAACCCCACCAAAAACCTTTTTGAAACAACTTCTGAGCTATTCGATTTCAGTTCTTCCTAATCCAGCAGAGAATAATTGAATTCAAAGGATCTCTAATGGCCTGTGGAGGCTTGGCTGACAAAAAGTGCTGCCACTACTTACTTTAAAAGAAGTTCAAGTTTGTTAGTATGGTGAACACAATTAAAATGCACAGCAGTCCTCCTCTAATAGCATGTAAGAGCCTTCAGTAGGATTGTTTGACTGTGAACTCTGCATTTTCCCTAGAACCTTCTCCCTATTCACATCATTAAAATGTTTTGAGAAACTCTGAATAAACAACACAAAGGGCTTCTTTATTCCATGTAACTGAAATACAGGACAAACAAAAAAAAATATCTCTAAATTTCAAGAGGTAAAGCATCTCCAGATTTCCATAACAGATGATGCATATAATAGAGGCATTCATAAGCCTTTTTTTTTTTTTTGCTAAGGTTGAAGAAATGGTGGCAGCACCTTGTTTATGGGGTTGATGAATCAGGAGCAGGACCTCCCTGGTTTTGTGTCTCTGCTAATCGCCCTTTAATGGAACCTACTTTAGTGCTGTAAAAAAATCCCTTGAAGTGTGTTTTCTAGGCAAAAAGCCCAGCACTCTAATTAATACCTTGAAATCATCACTGATTAATGATACCAGTTTGGGGCTGTTGCATAGAGGTGTTTTGCTCCACTTTTCCTAAAATCGAGAAGACTGATGATATTATCACTGGTATAGGAAGCTCCACCCCAAAAACACTTTGTGGCGGAGAACACAGGCAACGCTTCACAACTGCTGTGGAGACTGTGAAGGAGGAGAGGGGACACCATGCAGGGTGCCTTCGGGAGGAACCACCTCATCATTAATGCTGTGAATCTATCCCACAGACTTGGAGAAGATCACTTTTTTTTTTTTTCTCCTCCATCTGGCTAGATTTCGCAAGAAATTGTCTTCCCCCACCCCTCTCCCCGGGGTGGCTGGAGAACAGATACACTTTAAAAGTCTCACAACCTTGATTTATGTTACTCAATACACTTTCTTCTTCAAGTGTGGAAGGAAGCTAATAAAACCAAAATCTACATTAAGCACCAATTTGTTTCTGTGGTTTAACGCTATAGGAAATCACAAACTGCTAAACCCTTCAGGTACGCCAGAATCCACTCTGTAGAGCACAATTCTTTATCTGGTTACAAACATGATGTAAAACTCATGGTCTAAGGGTGGTAAAGAAGTTGTGGGCAGACCAGCTGATAAGTGCTTGTCCGCAGAGATGCTGTAGGTGCTGCCACCGCAGCTGTGCTGACTGTTAGAGGCTTCAGTAGTCCCCTACGCTCTGGGGAAGGCAGCTTAAGCCACTGGCTCTCCCCAGCGATGCAGCTCTCACCGTGCGCGCTTCAGCGAGGCATGGACCACTCTACATGAAATATTCCCTTCCTTGCACGTCCCTCCTGCCATATCCATGTCTCTGGGATTCTATTATCCACCCGTCCAGCACAGATTGATGCAAGAGCAGTGTAAAATCACACCAAAAATCTCCTCCTCCGCCTGATCACCAGGACTGAGCGGGTCGCAGGACGAGGATCTCGCACCCCCTGCTGACTCCTGCCCACACAGAAGGATGTGGGGACAGGCTGTGCCCTCTGCTGTGGGCAAACAGCCTAACACAGCATAGGCACACCCCGCTTTGCAAATGCTGAGCTCTCTCAAAGCCAGGGGCAGCCCTCAGAAGCCTGGAAGCGGAGTTTCCTTCCAAGCCTGTGCAGCTGGGAGAGCCTGTACCAAGCACAGCTGCGCTCTCCCCACGCCACCAGTTTCAATCCCAGCTCGGGGAACTGCAGCGCTGCACATGATGGGGAGATATGAAGTGCTCCAGGGTCCTGGAGCCACCATAAAAGCTTATTCAATTATTAATTAGCAAAATTAAAACATGCAGAAGCAACTATTGTGCCTTTGGGTGCTGGCACCAGAGGCATCTGCAGCTTTTACAGATTCCCCCCCGCGTGCCCAGGATGTCTGGATGCTGCAGCCCTCACACCGGCAAAGCCCCCGCTGTACGAAAAGCTTTTTGCTTGGTAAGGACAAAGACACAGCAGGCGGTTGCCCAGCATCAGTGCCTGCTCTAGTCAAACAGTTTCCCTTCCAATTTTCCATCCCTTTGATAACATGTGAGGCTTTATTCAGGGGTTGAATACGCTCCGCAGTGTTATTTGTCAACGTTGTCATTCGGTCCTACACATGGTGGCATCGTCGCATGAAAATAATGTTCATTTTCAACGCGAAGAGCACACAAGGAGAAAAGCAGATGCTGTGCTATGGAAAGGACTGTTGCTATGTAGTAGGAAGATGCAGGCTGGAGATAACATCTAACTCATAATTTAATTAACATGCTGAAGATTACCCTTAGTCCTGTACCCCTTCCCTAGCCCTGTTTAACTCTTTGAAGCAAGCAGATGGGTATAGAAAAAACACAGGACCTTCTCCCTTCAGCCTCTCGGCTCCAGCAGCATTCTCTCCATCAGAGCCACAACCGCGTGGTGCACAGGGAAGGACTTCCCTGTTAAATCTCTTGATACCGATCATCAGTTGTAGAAAAATATTCCCCAACAGCACCTGCAGTTTGTCCTGATAGTCGGAGCAGCCTTGCCTGCCAAAACCCCACGTTAGCTGCTCCTTCCAGCAGGAGAACAGTATCAGATAAGGCTTTTCCTCTAATGACATTTAGATAAACAGAAGTGGAAGGAATAAATGTAAAACATAACCAGTCCTTGACCTTTATTTGCCTTGAAAAACTAAGAAGGGCCAGGGTGGGTATAGCTGAAATAAAATCACCCCCGAAGGACTTCCCTGCAATTAGCAGCCCCACCTGCACACGAGGCCAGCACAGAGACATTGATGCCACAGAGGATTGCTTGCTGTTCTGACACTGGTCCAAGTGAGATCAGCAACACCACCAACCCACTCCTGTGCCAGGGTAAACAGGAGCATTACAGGGGCTCTGATGGTCCACTGGGCCAGAAAGCAACTGGAAAGGCAGCAGGCACGACAGTACCGGCAATACTTAAGACACAGGCTGTTTACCTATACGTAAAATGCTGCACGGTCTGTGGCGCTCTCCACAATATATCACTGCACCTTGAGAAATTTTCAGGAATTAGAAGTCACCATATTTATCTGTTATTTCTTATGCAAATTTTCATTCTATTACCAACCCTTCTAGCATATTGCTTCTTAACCAGAAGAGAGACCTGCCTACTTTGTTTTCACAGTCGTCTAATATTCCAATTTACGTGTACGATATTCAGATACTTGAATTATCATGCTCATGGTAGATGTCGTACAGCTCCTAGCAGGAAAAATAACTGTGAATTCCTCCCTTTCATTCTGTAAAAAGAAAGCAACAGATGGCAGCGTGAGGAGGGCAATAACAAATCAGTCCTTTGGCCTTCCTGCAGTTCTTATATCCTCCTCGGGGACAGTCTCACAAGATACACATAATGGATGAATAGCAGGGTGCTATCATCGTCCTTCTGTTTTCCCCTTTTCCTAGCTACTTGTTACACTGCAAAGAGCTTCTGCACCTGGAACCACAGACGTCCCAGCGCCTTTTTATCCTCAACAGATCTTGGAGCATCTATGCTTGTACGGTAGCTTTGCAGAAACGTAATTCCCCAGAGAAAGTAAAGCTGCAAACCAATATGCGTAGGCAAGGACTTTATTAGCTCAGAAGCTCTTCAGAACACAGAACTTTTTCTGCTCCCCCTGAGACAGGAGACCCTGCACTTGGGACAGCCAGAAAGCCCCTCCTGGTTTGGATGCTGTGACTGGCGGGTTCGATCACCCAGGAAACCAGCCAGCTAAGCGCGTGCTGCCAGCTAGATGCACAATAAAGATCTACCGAGCTATTTCCTATTTTCACTCAAGTATAGCATCACATCTGTACCGTGTGGGTCGACTTTGTAGTTATTCTCAGGGAGCTAAATTGCTGCTCATAAGAGCATTAGTTCCCCATTGGGATCTCATCAAAAAACATGAATGCTTAAAGATAAATGCTGTGAATAAATAACATCACAAATTTCCTAGGCGCAAAAATGACAACACTAACACAAAAACCTTTAAAACTTTTTTTTACAGCTATCATTTTTGTTCATTTAAGTCTTTTCTTCTTACAAATAATCCAGAAAAAGAGCCTTTAGACCCCCTCTCCTTAGCTTAACTGCAACAACAATGACAATATGCCTAGCCCTTTTTCTCCCACTGTCACCACATACTTCAGTGAGCCTAATAATATCAAATGTGTTGCTTGAGAAATTAATGTCAACATTTTAGCTTTGGAGTCTAACTTATTTGATCTAAACTTTGAACAATTTGGCTTTGATCCTAAGAATCTGCTGAGCAACTACAAATCCCACAGAAATCAACAAACGTAGGCTGGGTACCACCCCGACAGCAGATGCTCTCAGGGAATGGAAATGTCATAATGTTGGCTACTGTCTCAAAACAGTCCTGTCCTCCCAGAAGCAGCGCTTCCACGTTGTGATATGCTGCCAACAAGTACAACTCCACTCAAGGCTCCTTTTGTCTTTGCAGAAGAGCAGCTGCCAAGGCAGCGCCTGCAGCACGTAGAGGAGAGACGTGTATTTAGTTTCTGTTCTTTGCATTGGGTTCACTGTGCTTATAGGCTTGGTGGAAGCATTCATCAGCAGTGGAAGCATTCACAATGCGTTACAATTGGTCTCTTTATAGTTGTACAGCTAGCACTGACAAAACATTTGGACATTCAATTACTTCTCGTGTAGTACGAAGAGCGTGATTCCAAGTTAAGGGAGTTTGCTCTGGGCAAGGTGGAGAACACCGTTATTTGCACAAATCACTGCAATGATCTCATTATAGCTGGTGCTGGTGTGTTGCTATCGTTCTGTTAAAGCTTTTGCTTTTTTATTTCTCGTGTTGGTGGCTAAGTAGATTGATTATGTATGAGATGAAAGAGCATGTAGGAGTATGCCAACGCTGATGTTAAAAGTATGCTTTTATCTTGCAGCTTTAAGTGAATGGAGAAAAGAATGACAGAATTTGCTGCTGTGAGCCTAGGAAAGCTTCTTTTTTCTTTTGTTTTTTTTTGGTCAGTCACGACTTTGAAAGTTTGTAACTCGCCCCAAACTTTCACAACAGACAACTCAAACTCAATTACAGTGTCCAGGGTACAGCACCAGAGAGCACTGAGAACTTTCAGCAGCTGTACCACAGTACGTACAATCTATGGCCCCCTTTTTTGCTTTGCTTTTCTCTTTACAGATGGGATAGTATAATTAAGCCACAGTAAAAATGAAAGTCAAGTCCCATTACTGAGACTATGAACATTCATAAATTCATCAGATTCCAGTTGAGACGCCAATTCTCCATATGCTTCCCCATTTACCTCACCAGAGCTAATGGGACTAATCCTAACAGAGTCAGCTAAATAAATGTGTGGGACATCAACATGTTTTCTCTCCATGGACCTTTCCATGAGACCTGGGCAATATATTTGCAATGAATTCTTCAAGATTTTCACATAGGCCCTCCAATTAACAGGGGGTCTTGTCTTTATGAGAAAAACCAAACGCTTTCCACATTGTGAAATAACAACAGCATTTCAACTCACAATTTTTAATTAGAAGGTCTGTATGGAAAAAAATCAAATGTATTGTTTCCTGAGTTTTCCACCACCACCCGGAGGCTCTCCAGCTCCCACCCACGGCAAGCAGCTATACACCACAGCAAAACTGAAGGGCATCCATTTGGCCAAGGTCTGCTGGAATCCTCCCACCACTTTGTTCTCCTCCAATAATTCAGTCATCATAAAACTAGGTATGAGGCCGTTTATCACAGGAACGTAGTTGCTTACATCTTTCTTAAAGTTCAAAGCAGTAAGAACTAACGGAATAGAGAGCTTTGTTTTGCAGAAAAGTGTTTGAAATGTTCTGTTGCATTCTGGCAAGTTATTTCTAACAGCAGAGGGAGAAGAACTTCACCCAAGCAGGCGGCAAGCTCCCCGGAGCTATCCCGAGCAGGCAGCCGAGGCGGGACGGCAGCCTCCAGCCCACCACACGGTTACCCCTCGGCAGCAGGCTGGTGCTGCTACCCAGGTGAGAGAGGTACCACCACAATCATGTGCTGATAGAACTGCGAGCAGCATTTGTAATCACATAAAGTAGATATTTGATAAGGCATGAAACAATAGAAATATTTTATCTCTTGACAATCACTAGAGAAATTTTAAGCGCAACGATAATAAAAGAGCTTTTGTTTCGACCTAATATACCCCAAAAAATTCATGTGATTTTTTTTATCTACTACCTTGCCAAGGAAAGGAGTCTATTTTAAGTTGCAAAGAAACAAAAGCCATCATCTTTAAGCGAAAAGTACCTGTGTCCTTACAAAGATTTCTTTAGAACAGCTTACAGCTGTGAGACTGCGGAGATCGCGCTGACCGATGTTACTTTGCAGTTTCTGTTGTGCATTATCATCTGTACACTCTCACGCCTCCTGATAAAACTTTAAACCTGCTGAAGCAAGAACTTCTTTTTTGCTCTATCTTTGAAGCTCCTGAGAATGTAACGTCTGTGACTGGGACTCAAAATACAACATTAATATAAGTAAAAACACTTTGTCTGAACTGTTCAACTGCTGAAGCAAACCTCTCCTTTTCAAGCATCTCCCAGACACTGTAAATGAGCTGAATCAACGGATTCTCGGCAAGTTAATGTTCTGCTGGTGCTGGGGTTTAGAACAAAAAGAAATTATAGCCATTCTGCTTATGCATCAGCACCACTGGCAATGCTCAAGTTTTGGCTTTCTGTTTGTATTTTCTGACAAATGGAATATGTATGATAGAATACGGAATCCCTTCTTGGGTTGCAACCAACAGAGAGAGCACCCGAGAGCACAGCGCACTCTCTCACACTGATGGAGACGCGTGAGTTATATCAGCGGACATGAAAGTTCAAGGTTATAAGAGCCCTGCAGAAAGCCATTTGATGAAGGACATAAAATAAGCAAACAACGGGAATATGAAAAAAGGAATTAAATTTTAGGAAGCAAAATCCAATTTATTTGGAACGGCATTCTCTAGTGATAGGATGAATCACCAGAGAATATTTTACCTACAAATAAATAGAGAGGTAATAAATTTGCAAATACTGGTCTCTGCAGACTTACCACTGACAGTGGAGCTTACAGCAGGGAATCCAATTAGCGGGTGCAAACAAAGACACTGACATTCATGCATTAAACTTGGGAAGTTATCATGTAGCGTTGAGCGTGGAAAACACCCAAAAGCTTAGCAAGTCATTTTATTGGCTTCGTTTGGGTTTGGATTCATGGACACGCATATTCAAGTGCAACAGGCACTTCTCATTTTGTTATTTTGACTGGATATCTTGATAAAGATTTTCTCAGCCCTCACTACAGGGAACACATGGAAGTGTTTTTTCCTTTGATTGCAGAACACATCCCTCACACCCACTTGAAAGTCCAGCCCAGGTTCGGCAAGATGCTAAGAGGACTATGAGAACCGAGGGCTGCATTGCTTCGCTCTGGCGTCTGTCATGTTAAATTTCTCCACCTCATTCCACTTCCCCAGCTAGAGGACAATTAATGACACAAGATTTAAATTAAAAGAAAAGAAGAAATTGGCCCCACGTGCTGTTTCACGCTTCCGCAGCGAATCCCGTTGCCCTGTATTTACGCAACGCTCTGCCCAAGCACAGCTCACAAGGCTGACTTCTCGCTCCTGCTGCCAGCAAACAACTATCGTGCCTTGTATTTTATTCCTAAACGTGAACTGTGATGCTCCCACAGCTCAGGAGCTGAATCTTTAAAATAACTAAAAAAATTAAAAAATTAAAAAGACAACAAATAAAAATCGCAGGGATTTGTACTGTTGGTTTGCAGGAGGGGCAGTGAGATTAGCATCAGCTCCGGGCACAGCCTTTCAGTGCACCACAGGCTGCGTGCTTTAAACTTGTGGTTAATACCCTGCCCTTCAGAAGACTTTAGCCTTCAAGACTGGCAGCATGGGCAGACTCGGCATGTCCTTTCTGTAGGTTTTTTTTTTCCCTCCTCAATAAGCGCCAGCTTTCATGCACAGTCACTCACTGGGTGTCCGTTTCTCTTCAACGCCTCCCAGCAAGGGCACCCAGGCTCCTTCACCTATTGACCAGCGCCTGTCAGCAAACCACACGCTGCACACGCAGCCCCGAGGAACCGCGAGACGGGGATTGCGGAGACGGCATGACCAGCTTGGACAGAGGCTTCCCGCCCGCCCGCTCCTTCCCCAGAGGGTTCTCTGACAGTGGGGCTGGCGAGATGCCCACAGCAATCACCAAGCTCAGGCACATCAGACAAGGAAAGCAATGCTAACGAGCATTTTAACATCTTGGAAATTAACAAAGCAATGAAAAGACCAAACAGCTAAGCAAACACCTACATAATTAGTTAGAACAGGGCAAAATATCCTGCCCTATACTGAGGAAAGAGTTGACAGAAATCACAAGAGCCTATTAATCTCTCACACATGAGCCTCGCCATCCTAGAAAGCACAGCTGACCGGGCTCAGGTCACAACCCAGCATCCCAAGGCTGCCCCACCAGCAATGTGGGTTATTTCGGGGAGGGCTGGGGCATTTTTAAGACATCTCGGTCCCCTGCACTGCACCAGGCAGTGAGCAGATTTCGACTTTGCCCAACTCAGCCTGCCTCTGCGGGAAATCACTACTTTAAACACTCCGCTTTCTCACCCATCAGCTCCTCGGGCCGTGCCATATATCCCACACACAACACAAAACAGGCTGAAAGTCGTGGTAAATCCCCGAGGTGTGGGTGTGCGGCAGACAGAGCCCGGAGCTCAGCTCCCCAGCCCTGCGGATGGTGTGGGGCCGTAAACCCCATCACCAGGCAAGGGTTAGTTCCCACCAACCCCTGCTTCTTACTCTAACTTATTCCACAAGACTATAAATCATTTCATTAGCCTAAGCACCACAGATTTTGCTGTTCTTCCTTTACATTCATTCCCTCCCCTCAGTGGGGTGCTGCAAAGACGAATTAGTTAAGGCAGGTGCAGTGCCCGAGACTGTAAAGCGTTATCGCTTAGCAGTCTGCAAGTGGCATTACTAATAATACAAGTTTTGGAAGTAAATCTCTTATGCCAACAAGTTCAGCGAAGCTCCAAAAGGAGCCAGGTGGATTTCTAAAAGCGGATAGATTCAGCCTACATATAAGGAAAAAGGTTTTTTGCAATGAGGGTGGTGAAACCCTGGCACAGGTTGCGCAGAGAGGCAGGAGATGCCCCATCCCCGGAAACATTCAAGGCCAGGTTGGATGGGGCTCTAAGCACCCTGATCCAGTTGAAGATGTCCATGCTCATTGCAGGGAAGTTGGACTAGATGGCCTGCAAAGGTCCCTTCCAACCCAAACTACTCTATGATTTGCACCAGCCAAACCCTTGTCCCTCTCCTCCTGCTCACTCACTTGCCCTCATCCTGCTCAGGATCCCATCCAGCACCTCCCTGGTGATGAAATTTCACCAGGCAGCCACTGGGTTATGTGTTTTAATTATAAGGCAATAGCATAATAGATGCCATTTTTTGCTAGCTACAAACTTCTTTCTCTTCTAGGGTTGCTCCTGGTTTAGTTCAGGATGGTTGGAGAATCGTGCCCCATTGACCACGTGGCAAATGAACTCCTTCACAGTACAGGCACCATGGCGCATAAAGCTTTGAGAAAACAACAAAAAAGTTATTACTTTTGTCAAAATGAATAAAACTAGATTGCATTCAAATATTTCTCATGAAAATGTGAAGCAGTAATACTGCATGGAGATCAAGAACACATACAGAATAAATGAAAAAATAATTCTCATATATCCAAACACTGCTACTGCATCTAAGTTGTGTCTGTAGAGAATATAATCTAATTCACCTGCTTTCATTTGTGTGATCTTTCACATTTCAAAAGAAAACAACAGATGAAAAATTCAATACTGCATTTACTTTAAGAAAGTGAAGAAAAGGTCATTTATTGGCCTTTTTCATTATTAATAGCTGTCTAGGCTCATATTTTAAATACAAAGAATCTTTGCAACAGCCATTTACATTCAAGGCCTCTAAGCAGTTTTACAAGTGGTCTCAAATACATCTCCTAACTTGAAACAAATCTCATCCTTTCAAATTAATCATGCTTGTTTCGGCTTTTCACGGGGGGCGGGGTGGGGAAGAACAACACTATCGTAATAGTAGGCAGCTTTTTCCAGAACTCTATACAGTAAAAAGAGTTGAACTGAAGCAAATGAGATGGCAAAGGCAATATCAACTCCAAGAGAAAGAGCCATTCAGGGACTGAGCTCATATTGTAGAGTCCTTGAAAAAGTTCATTACTAATTATTTCAATTAGAATTTATTGAACAAAGGTTTGGGTTTTTTTTTTTACGTGATCCAAATCTTACCCCAGTTAACAGAAACGGTCCTCACTACCACAAAAGAATTTGGATCAAATCAAATTTTTAAGGGGGGGGGAAGAAAACAAACAAATGCACAGTGATTTTCAAGCCTAAACATTTGCCTCCCCTGTCCCTCCAGCCCCAGCCAGAGAGGGCTGGAACCTCTGCCCCACCACTATCGCCCCGGTAGCACGATCCCGCAGCGATCCCAGTTTCCTTTCTCTGTTTCCTTCCTCCTCCTAGTACTGCAGTCAGCATTGTAGCTGAGGGAAACAGAACACACAACAGGGAGCTTCCTTAGATGTTAGCACATACTGTGGCCTTCCTAGTCAGAAAATCTCAAAAATCTGTTGAAAAATCCATGAGTGTGATAGGAAAAAGCCCTCTCCCTCCAGGGGTGGTTGCTCAGCACCATAAAATGTGTCATACAGCTCAGATGGTTGCGATAAACTGAAATTATACTAGTAACAAAGTGATGTGGGAAACAGGAAGGCAATCATCATGCGAGCACAGTGCAAATTTAGGGAGAAAAATGGGAAAATTTAAAAGGGGCTAAAAGATGGAACGGTCACTAGCAGCAGAAAGAAAAGTTCCCCCCTTCGATATGAGTAATTCAGAAATAAGGTTTAATTTCTAAAATACCTATTTATATGAATGCATTGAAAGACACATGCTCCACCTCAGATCTGGCTTTCATTTTAAAGAGATTGCCCAAGAAGTTTGCACCAGTATGATTCATCACAACCTACATACTACCGAAATAATTCCTTGTATAATTCTGCCAAGCACAATCATAAATCTGACAAACTGCAGAACTCGTGTATGCATATCTTCCGAAATAAAGTAATATAAAAGGAAACCGTGCACTTCTAGGAGCTGGTTCAATAAAATACCCCTTCTTTCTGGAACAGAGTGCAGCCATGCAGCAACCAGTTGAATATCTGTGGGGTTTTCTATAGACACATTTTTGCATGGGACTCACATTCCTATCCAGGATTTCCAAAGACGGTCTCATTAAGCAGCGTGCAAAAAGAAAGAGGCCACTTTGATGCATAAGCCTTCTGAATATTAGAACATTGTATATACTGTCATTTTAATATGGAACCGGCTTTTGCTAATGGAAGTTCATTCATTCATGTTATATTAGGTCAGTCCATAAAGTGAAAAATCTACTTCAAATTACACACACTCCACACACTATTATAATGATACAAGCAAAATTTCTTCTAAAAGATTTGGAATTCGGTAGAAGTTAGTAGTTCTGAATTTGCAGGACTCCTGAAGACAGAAAGACTAAGGCAGAGCCTTCTGAACATGCCATTAGTGCCCATTAAAGAAACACAGGGTGCAGTCTTAAATGTGTGCCGAGTTGCTGCAATTTTGTTTGCATCGAAAGAAGTGGGTGTTTTCTTTTACCTTTGCAAATTCCAAGTACAAAGGCTATTTAATTCTCACTCCGCTCTTCTTTACACTAGCATATTTTGGGATGATGAAGGACAAACATGAAAGAAAAAAGTTAATAAAACCTTGCCAAAGTCAAGTTAAAGGAAACAACGCTATTTTTTTCTGACTCTGGGACAAAATAAAACAAAACAAACCGGGAAATTTATGCTCACTCTGTTATGAAGTCAAAGAAAGTGAAAGCTGATCAGTAATGAATTAGTGGGTCACCCGCAACCAAATAAACTTTTGCCTCCAAAGCATATGTGTGATGCCAATACTAACTGCTCACCTAAACAGGAGATTTCCTGATGTTAAAAATTAAGGCCCACATCACAAAGAATTACAATCAGTGAAAATTTTGCCTTTGACTTTTGTGAGCATAAGATTACGTTCTAAAAAATTTCACTACAGTTATGACAAGACCGTTGCTGAAAATGCGACCACTGAGCGTATCACAATGCATAAGACGTCCCTTTAGTTGGGCACTGAAGTTTGCCACTGAAGGCAGTCAGATACTATTGTGGAAACTAATATTATCTGCCTCTGTAAATAACTTGATCAAAATAAGTGGAGCAAATCATAACATAAAATACACATTATGTTGCATAAGGAGTCAAAATCTTGCCCTTTCAGAAAATTAAAAGTCTGGTTTGGATCTTGTCGTGTAATTTGCTCAGCCAGATAAAATCTTCTGGAGATACAGTTTTTTGCTCATTACCTTTCTAGTAAATCAATCCTTGTAATAGTACATAAAACCTAATCATTATCCAGATGAGTCCCTACTTATCAGGTCATTTGATGACATACTGTCTAAATGAATCTCATTTATAAAGTCTTCTCTTATCCTTTCAATGCCAAGATTCACAGCTAACGTGCCTGAATGTGCAGCATTCATAATTAGCAGAAGTCCATGTACCAAAACTATTCCTAGATAAACTGAAGAGCAGGGGAAGGTACCTTGTGCAATTGATGCACACATCATGAATGAAATCATTATCGTTTGTGCTGCTATTATCTACTCAATGGCAATAAACTTAAGTACAAGACTCATCTGTTACATCAGACGTTTTTATGACGCAAGTACAGTAATGGCAGCAAGTCATCACCTCTCATCATTAGCTCTTCTGGGCTGGACCTTCCTCGAGGGAAATAACATCAAATACCAGCCAGGGAAGAACTCACCACCAGTAATTTATTGAACCGTTCTTTCCCCCCTCTCCCTGTTCATGAATTGCCTGTGCACGGGTTGACATGTTCTCAGTGGGATTCATCATTCAAATTATTTCACCTGTTTTAGCAACAAATGCATTTTGATGCATCGATAATTTTCAGATTACAAATATTCACGGTCAAGGTCTGTTCTGTGTTTGTAAGGGATCTAAGTCACATGAGGCAGGACTCACCTCATCTACCTTCAGCCATCTAAAAAGCATGGTGTATAGTGCAAAGCAGTGGTTAGATTCCTCTCCACTTCATATATTCCCTCAGCAGGTTTCCCCAAGAATGATTCATCACATCTTGAAGACAGGTAACAAAGACACATAGGGAATCTCCCCCAACGGAGGTTCCTCTTTCTCCATTACTCACAGAGGACACCTGGATGGCCGGCTTTGCCCAGACGCCTACGTTTTGGACAGCTAAAGCTAAGAAAGACGAATTCCAACTATACAAGTTTCCTCCTCTCTAACAAGTCTTGCCTAACAAACAAATACAATGAAAAATACTGCAGTCAAATTTAAAATTTATTCCGTACTCAAAGTCCAGAAACATAACAATCCTATCTGCCCTGCAGGAGCAAAGGGGCTCACTCTGGAGCTCAGATTGCATCCAGACATTACAGTCAGAGCTATGGCTATACTCTACCGATTCATCACGTAGCAGGAAGAAAAATTTTTCTTCTTCTAAATCTCGCCTTTATGGAATACAACTACTGTAAATAAAGATTTCTGTTTCTGATGACACTGAAAATGGTAACACACACACGTAGGTCTTTAAATACAACTGGGTCTGAACCTTTCAACCTTCCTACAACCTGAAATTGCTGCGAGCAGTACCGATTAGAGCATAATTGCTTACACAGCCCCACTTACACAAACCCTATTTGTATGCTTTTCCAGAAACACTTTGGGCACAATTTCTTTTTATCAAGGAAAAGGCATTAACAGAAATCTAATCTAAAAGTGATTTATTTAGCAGATGGTGCTGCTCCTTTCCTTGTCCAGTTGTGCAGAACTAACCTACAATATATCCTTTCATTTAGAAGAACAGATATTCTTTGTCCCTGGGACAAAATATCACTCTTAGAAAACCTAACCTGTTATTAAGAAACTCTTCACATCAACAGATATTGCCATGCATGTCTTGTCTTGGATTTGCCACCAAGATGAAGCACCTCTGATAAATATTCCTAAGGGGAGTCTTTCCATCCTTATTTTAATGCCTTTTTAGCGTTGCCTTTAGAGATTCAGAGATGATGATATTTACTCAGCCATTTCACCTTTCCCCTCTACTTCTGCGAGGGGCTCTGATAAATACTAGTAATTTCAAGATTTAATTTTGAGCCACTCCTCCCCTAACAAAAATGTTAATGTCATCATCTACCCCAGGGAGAAGATTTTTGCAACAACATTATCTTTCTTTTCTGAGCCAGAAAAGCTGTTTGCACATTGATAGCAAATTCTGTTTAGCGTTTCATTATACACAATAGAAACATATTAAACAGATCAATAGGAAAATGAAGCTGTTGCAAGTTGATCTCCATGGAGTAAGAAAAATGCTGGTGAAATAAGAATTATTAGGAAAAAGAAAATTAAATTTACACATTTGAGATAATAAGGCATGTCGCTTATCCTCAGCGGTTTCTCTAATCTAGCTTTACTTAATTGCATTCTTTGTAAAGACATATTGTTTCCTTTCTTTCCCCAATGGATCTTTTTTTGTTGGGGGAGTATATAGTGTAATTACTAGCTCCCAGCATTATCTCTACTTTTATTATAAAATGTCATGATTCTGAAAAGAAAAATTTCATGCACTATATAATGTCAATCATCTGTCTTTATGAGATGGAACAGCATTCACTTTGTTCAAAATGGTTTTTAAGAGGGGGAAACTGTCTTTCATGTACGGTCATTTTTTAAAAGCTATATTCCAATCTGCTTAGCATAAGAGCACAGTCACAGTTACGATCACCCCCCTTAAAGGAGATTTGTGTGTGTCAATAACAGCTTTTAAGTCTGGATGAACAAAGTCATGCTCGTGAAGAAACAGGAGAGCAAGTTTTAATATTTTCCCAAACTTCAAAGCTCTGTTTTCATTTTAGAATCTTTATGACTAAAATCACAGCCACTGTTGCCGCGCAGCATTGGAAATTTACTTCGGAAAATCGGACGCTTCCTCCCAGCATCATTGCACTCACCAAAGAAATTCCAAAGAGAAAGGTAGCACCTATTAATAGCTCTTCACCCTTTAACCCCCCAAACCGGCAAAGACATATTCTGTTTATCGGGCATTCTGACCATACACAGAATTTTCCATTACACGACACAGGGGAAAAGAGGCGACGCAGAAGTGAAGGAGTGGCTTTTACTTAGCCAAGGGGCAGCGCTAACATCCCCGCGCGGGGCTTGGCTACCCTCCAAAGTTCTCTGTTATTAAGTAAATATTTCTGGAAACGCTCTTTGGCTTTAGTTAGCCTGATCCTGTAATCTATACTCAACTGAAACTCCCACGGAAGCTGTGACATTTTGTAACAAAAATGCATCAATCATTGGGAGTTCTACATTTACACATTGACTAAAAAGGGCCCTGAAATGTCACTGAAAAGACAGAAATCTCCCAAGCCAAAACAAGGGAGCAAAAAGATAATAGATCATAACTGATACCGCAGTGAAAATTTTTTGGACCCAACTCTCTGGCCTTTTGAACTGGATAAAATCACCACAACCTAATGAAGCTCATGGAATAGCCATAACTGTTAGAATATTTTTGATATTTTGAATATTCAAAAAAATAAGAAAAATACCTGTTCACAACAGTTTTAAATATTCATATTGTAAATCTATGCTTGCCACATACTTATGCATATCCATGCATAATTCATATTTGTTATTGTAAATTTATTACATTTTTATAATTCATTTACTTGGATTATTTAAGTATATCTCTGAATGTATTTGCTGGGGATTGTATGCAGAACCCAGAACAACACTCACTGAACACCAACTGACACAAACGAAGATTCTGCTGCAGTTGCCGTTACGCTCCGGTACCAAAGAAGATGCTTTGATAAGTTTTTCTACATACAAGTTCTGCTAGGCCTGAATTATCATGGTCTGAAGCTGTGAATTTTGCATTTTTAACTGCGTATTACTATGGGAAATAGCTTCATTTTAAGAGCTCTCGGGGATTTTCTACACGCCTCAGAAATTTTAATGCCATTCCAGATTGTGGAAAATTATTTACATGTTCTTATATTTACTGCTCTGTAAACCTGGCTGTTAAATGCATTGCAGACCTGAATCTTTAAGTAAGAGGGAGCTTATCCAACCTGTGTCAACTGTGTATTGCAACACATTCTTTGTAAGATCACAACTGTGCTCCAATTACCACTGAACCCTCCTTAACGAGAGGTTCTGAAAATGGAGAAGACACCCAGGGCATAAGCAGCTTTGAAATAGCTTGGGGACAGTTAATAGCTTGCACCTATTACCACATTACTTGAAAGTGTGAGAGTATTATCTTTTGTTCTTGAGCACCCATATCATACAGTTCAAAAAAAAAAAATACGCAACTCATGCTTTTGGATACAAGACACTTTCTAAAACTTCCCAACGATCAAATTCAAATCTGATGGGAAGCTTGCCATTTATAAACTAGCATTTGGGGTTTTATCCTAAGCCTCATGATATTACAGCACCCGTTACTCAAGACAAATGATTAACGGAAGAAAAACTGTGTGAAGGAAAGATTGCAGTCATTTCCTACACATCTGAGTGGAAAAGATTAGTGTAAGATGAATACTAGAAAAAATTATAGAGCATCTAGAACGGCAATGTAAAGCTATTCTTCAAATGAGGTACTTCCAGGGAGCTCGCTGCGCTAGAGAACATTATCTAACAGCGTATGCCTGGAGCGATTACACCTCAGGCGAGGCACATTCCTGGGAATGAGGCATCCGACTCCTCTCGTTACCGAGGTTATGCCACCCCCAAAAAAAAATATTAGAGAGCAGCAGTGTGCCTACACCTTCTGTTTTCCTACCTGATCTGCTGGAAGATCACAAGCATCTCCCCTTTTGGGTAACAGCACGAGTTTGCGGGTCACTGAACTTGGGTATTTTTCAGTAAATCACAATGAAAGACCAGCGCTGTCAGACCACGTCACAGGGCTTTGCCGAGAGACAGCCTCATCTTGCTTATTTCATGTTCTTCTCAACTAAGCTGTACAAAGATTATTAAATTATTCCTTCTATGTTACTTATAAACATATTGCTTGTTTATCTAAGTGTTTCTGCTTATCTACAGCAACATTCCAAGCGTTTTAGAATAGCAGCCAGCATAATTTTTATATACAGGCATGCAAATGGCAGATACAGGGGGCCACTCAAACCTCTAAGCGCATCTGTTTGAGTTTAGGAACCGAGTTTTGTTTCAGCACGTCAAAACAGACAGTCATTCTGCTGCTGGAGGCCAGGAGGAGGAGGAGGAAGAGGAGGAGCAGCAGCACCCCAGGTAGCACCGCAGGATGAGGGCAGTGCTTTGTTTGCAGACATTTAAGAAAAGCCTCGTTGCAGGCATAAGATACATAGCCCACATACCTCGCCTCAGTAATAAATCAGTACGAGATCAGTCTTAAAGGAGTCTCTGGCCTACTGGAGTATAGTCCTGGCGACTTGCAGTCATTAAATATCAGACAGTTTATTCCCCTGAAGGTCCTTTCCTCTGCCTGGGAGGGACAAGGCATTTTGCTTGCCAGCTATAATTTAAATGGAGCAGGGTTAATCTTCTGTTATCGGTGCCTCCTTCTAAGGGAGGAAGCAAAATACCTGCCCATCTTAATTAATCGTGCAAGGAGAGGCAGGACAGGCAACTGCGCATTATTATTTCCCTGGGAAGATTACACCAGTCATTATGAGGTAAGATAGCATCCGAAGGCTTTTATGGCAGAAAAATCTCCATTTCACCCAGGCCAGGTTAAATTCTCAGCTGGTATAAGATGGGCAGTATCCCTGAAGTGAGTAAGGCGGGCACTGCCAGAACAGCTCCAGTTTTGTATCTTGTCAGGAGGATTTGGGTGTTGTGAAACCAGTGATCTCCACAGATTGGAGGGGTATGAACCCCAACAGGCCAAATGTAAGCTTGACTTCAGGCTGCCTCAGACACCATGGAAGTATCTGCTCCTCTGCCACCTCCTGTGAATTATCATTAGAAACTGAGCTGGCCACTTTATGCCTTGCCAATGCACATCTATTTTGTATTTAATCTCTCTGCCTGTGTTCAAAAGTGGGTTCTTCAGCTACATGCAGGAAAGCATGACCTGGTGTCTGCTCCAACAACATTAGTGCCAATCAAATTAGTTTGATGTTTCTAAAACATTAGAAAAGTGACATCTGAGGTACACAACATGGTAGCCCAATTACATATTTTCCTTTGGCTGTTTATCAATATTATCCACTGGACTTCTGACCTCTGAAGTTTTGTGTGTCTCCGTAGCTCTGTATGCATCATTGCACAGTAGTTCACACAGTTCTGCCAGGGGTAAAGTAACTTTAAACTATGTTTCAATTACTTGTGGTTAGAACATGATTTTTTTTAAGAGATTTTTTTTCCTGACATAAAAAGGAATTCTTTCACTTGAAGTACTCATTCCCTTGCAGATTTATGGCATATTTAATTAGTCATTTGGAGCGCAGATCACTACATTCACTGAAGATCAATATATAGCAACTGACTGCAAGCTGGTAAGAAAATATGGTTGAGTTTATAAGGATAGCTGCAGCTCAAATCTAAACTGAGAGGGTGCAGACAGGAGACACGGGAACACAATCTGCCCCAAGCATCTGCTACCGAGGGCGTTAAGTGCAGCAACTGGTTCAGCCGGGCAGCAGGAAGGCTGGGTGATGCTGGCCAGCCTGGCCAAGCAGAAACCACACGTTCTCACAGAGCGATTTGGCTCAGCTGTCCCCTTCCATTGCCTCCATAAATGGTGAGCAGCTCTGTGAAAGTCCCTGCCTGTACCAAGGGGATTGTAAGCCTCCATTTCTCTTCCTCTTTAATAACCTACATATTTAGACTGTGGTCAGCTGCACTTAATGTGACACCTGGCACAGTGGAGTTGTGACCATGTAGAACTCATAGCCACTCCCTTCGTCATAAAAACAAACCAGTTACTTTATAAAATACCTTTTTTTTATTTTGAGTATAAACACAGATGACGCAGCAGAATATTCTCCTTCCAACTGCCTATAATTCCTTGTGGTGCACAAGTAAGAAAAGCAAAGTTTAACACAAAATAAACTTGTATTTATTAATGCATTTCCAGGAAGAGCTTTAAGGAGCCAGAAGTTAAATTGCATTCTAATGGGTAATAACAAAGGCTATATACCACAGTTTCTGGTAATATTGGCTTAGATTTAGACACACAGCTAAGGTAACCTCCCATTTCTCTTCTTTCATATGAAAGGCTACTGAAAACACTGGAGAATAAAAGAGACTGTCGTTAGTTGTCATACTGTGTCTGTAATTACTTACTTTGTTCCTGAAGCCATCACCATGATAAATTTGCAGTTTTTCCCATCTGCCAGGAGTAGTAATGTGCAATACATTTAACAACTGAATTTGCATATAGAAAGTATCATTGACCTTTGAATTTAAAAGGACAAAGATTTACAAGGACACCCTTTTGAAGCAAAGCGCTTAGTTTAGGAAAAATAGAACAGCACAAGAGGAATAAAACACACTGTCTCCTGCATATAGGAAAAGCTGCAGTTTTTATCGGTAAGACATTTAAAATCCCTATGAAATAGCTCCCTCATCAGTGGCCACATAATAAAGGAAACAACTGTCAAGTACAAGGAACACAGTAAGGCAGGATTTGCGACGTGTGGCATCGGCTAAATTGGATGCTGGACGCATGTGACTGCGCTGGGAGGCAACCTCTCGCCCTGGGACTCGGGTAAATGCAGGGCGACAGCCTGCGCTCTGTCTTTGCGGGTTTATTTATGGGCCTGTCTGGCACTGAGCTGCATGGGACCCGCAGAGATGCCGAGCGAGCACAGCGAAGCGCAGGGCTCCCCGGCAGCTCGTCACACCGCTAACGGAGCTGCACGCTCTCCGTCTGCATCCGGACAGGGCAGAGCACAGGCAAAGCAAGAACACGACAGCCAGCAGCAGGCTTTCTGAAGAGAATGCACAATTGCTTTTAAAGAAGAAGGAAAAAAAATGAGACTAATTTTTTTTCTTTCCAGGGTCTGGGAAAGCCCTTTCCCCATCTGCCAGACCATTACACCTATGGCAGACTCACTGAACTGGAGCTCTCCCGACGCCAGGTTAGCCTAAGCACAGGCTGCACATCCATCCCCTTCCTCCACCCCTCCCAGTACTCGCAGAGAGTTTTCAAGTGCCTGTTTCCCTGTCTACATGTGGGAATCTCCCTGGGCTCCTTTCTCTGGGCACCTGAAGACTAGAGCTGGACTGCAAACCCCCTCGTGAATCAGCATGATTCCAGCGAGAACTGTAAACTCTGACTCGGAAGAGCAAAGTGAATTTAAATTGATACTGAATCAAGGCTTTAGCATGGAACCTGACTCTCCTTGACTCTCTAGCCTACTTTAGCAGCATGTTATGAAGAAAAGGAGACAAACAGTGTCTCAGTGTCCACTACCACCCAGTTGCTTGCGCACTGACACACAGGGAAAGGGGAACTAAATTGAAACAAAGCATCTCCAAGTTAGCCTTGCGAATTCAGCCGAGGTGCAACGTGTAATGCCACCAAAGCCACTGATCTCTGGCATTGCCTAATGCAGCAGAAAAGTTCCTAGATCAAGAAACTCTCTGCCCTCCATTGCACCCAGACAGCTCCAACAGCATCTCTTCCAGATCAGCAAACCGCGCGCTGGAGCTGTGTCCCCACGCCGAGTTACAGCCACGCAGAGAATGGACTCGAGAGTCACAGCTCACAGACTCCCTTCACCAGACCACAATTCCCCGCCAATGGATAATTGTTTCTACAGGACATGGGAGCATGGCCATAAAAACAGGGGAAAATACTGATTAATAAAAACCGCCTGTAGTACAACCGCAGGAAGAGCAAACAGTGAAACTACAACTTGGCATGGGCTGATTAGAACGGAGAGGGGAATGAATGCATGCTTTCAGAGCTTTAGGGATAACTAGTCTTTGATTTCATCAACGCTTGATATAAAAAACATAGTGATCAGAGCAAAAGTCCACTTAACTGTATTTTCATTGTGGTTATGAGCAAACTCCCAGGAAAAAGGATGGCTGTAAGTTTATGCACTACTTCTAGTATTCTCCCAGCTGACAGCTTGGCTCACGAGATATTCAGTGGGTGTTTCTGTATATTCAGGAACAGCCCATGGATTTCTCTTCCATACGTTTGTCCAGTCCTTGAGCAAAACCATGCTAACTCTTAGCACAGCGCCCATATCACTCTTCAACAGGGAGGTCAACAGCTTTAATGACTGACTGAAGAGCTGCCTCTGCTTATTTTGATCCTGGCTCTTAGTACTGTTGTTTCAAGGTCTCTATTCTTGCACTAGAATAAACAGCGAATATTTGATTACCACCTACTCTATGCATGTGGGGGCAAAAAAGTAGTATTTGTGCGTGTCCTACTTGTTCCTCATACAGGATCCATTTTGTACCCACAATGAACTTCAACATCCTTCCCTGTACCTTTTGAATTCTATATTCTTTTTCAGAAGAAAGGACCAGCATTTCACACAGCATTCAAAATACAGAAAAAGCACCAAATCATTATTAGGCCACTAAGTAAAATCTCTGTTGTTGTTAATTCTGTCCTAATAATTCCTAGCATTTTATTTGCCTTTTTTTTTTTTTGACTTGGGGAGCTACATTTCATTACCATATCTCGCTCTCAAGTGCTAATTTTGAATTTAGACAAAGATATTCCAAGTAATTCCCACTATTACCAACTCAGTCCTTCGGCGAGCCTGTTACAGGCAACCTGTTGCGAAGCTAGCACACCTGTGATACAGGGCTGCATTCAGATTTCAGAACATGTTTAAGGGGTGGGGGTTTTGGAGGAATCTAAAGTACATTTCCTATTATTGACAATATTCATATTAACGAAAGTAAGAAAAAACTATAAATCCCAAGATATTCCCAAGAGGCCATATGCAGAATTCCCTCTCTCTCCAGCTGATTTCTACTGATGTCCTTTTGTTAACATTAATTTTCATATTGTCAATAGCTCTTCCAAATAACTCTTGGGAAAAAATTGCTATAGTTCAGCTTACCATATCATGAATGAATTATTCATAAATGCCATTTTGTCTCATAAAAACTTAAGACATTAGTTCAGAACATAATCATAAGTACAACTTTAACACAGACTGCAGATCCCTGAACTTCTGCACTACAATACTTTCCCAGTAAGCTATGACGATTCAAGATAAAAATGACACTTGCAAAAGCAAGCTAAAAAGTTTAGAGATGAAAAAATGTCAAATTCTGCATTTCTTAGAACCTGTTTTTTTGGTCACTGTTAAAAGGTTTCGCCCAGACTTGCCACTGCATCCTTTTCCCATTCTCCCTGGAGCACCATGTGTGACTTCAACGTAGCCAGCTGTATTTCCACCCCTACTGTTTACACCAAAGAAAAGAATCAACGTGCTGTTTTCTTATAGTATACTCCCTTGTGACTCAGACTGCCTGTGTGCGTTTGTGCTTGCACTTCAAGAGTGCCTCAGCAGGCTGCAGAGAGGCATTCGCTGCATTGTAAACCGGTCGTGGACAGAAGGTAACAAGAGCAAGCGGTGACTACCACGGACACCGAAACAGTTTCCGTTCCCCAGCAATGTCAGATACACAACTGATGCATGGTAATTCCATTATTTCATTTCCAATTGTGACAAACTGACCAAGAAAGAACCTTTCCTACAAAAGGGCAAAGAACTAGAAGGGGGGGTGGAAAAAAAAAACCCCACCACTGAGAAAAAAGGTAAAAAGAAAACCACAACCTGAGAAGGAGAACAGGGTGAATAACAAGAAGGACCTGTTGTCTTCTCTCCAGCACTAAATAAGCTGCTATGAGAAAACAGTTCCTGTAGAAAGAACACGCCGTTGAGAACTTCCTGGAGATATTATATTTGGAAAAAGTCAGTGCTATTGTGTTGCTTACAGTTATTTTCACAAAGTCTACCTGCGAGCATCAGCAGATATGCGAAAGAATAGACAGTCTATTACTCGTTTTATGTTCTGTTTTTCAATTTGTTTTCCTATGCTTGCTTCTTACAAATTGACCTAAAAAGACACACAGGTTTTTACTAATATTCCCCTCATTATAGTTTCATAAATGGTTTCAGCATGGAATTATTAGTTTGTGTGTTCTTAATCCAGTGGATTACCTACATGAAGCCTCAGTTGGTTACCCCCTCCACTGTTCAGCAAGAGATTTCCTTGCGTTGGCACTTGTGTTGGATTTTCTGGCATATGTTGCATTGACTCTTTCTTACAGAAAATTTACAGTTAATATCTGAGCAACTTTTAATTGAGTAACATTGGCAGGTGTAGTTCCACTCTTATCTTTCACCAGATGTGAGTTTGGCCCACTGACTGGAAGATGTGTCATGGCTTGGGCTCATACACTGAACATACGGTGGAGTTACATTACGAGCAGCGAGAGAAACTCTTGTCTCTACACAGTAACTGTGGTCCATTTTCCCTAAATCTGCCTGCTACTGGCTTGTTAACAAAAACAAAATCAAACACCTGTGTACCAGATATAGAGTTGTTGAAGTGCCAGCACTGATCCATCTGCAAAGCACATCATTAGCCAACTTCTTTTCTTTGGGTGAGACGCAAATCAGACTCATCACAGCAAACCCACAGCACCACTAAAGGAACATTACGTGTTCCCAACCTACCGCTTCTTTCTTTGCCTTTTCATGCTGCCATAATGGTGATGAATAGCGATAAAATATTCATTTCTCTCCTCATCAGGTAATTCTCCAGGCCCTGTACCAGCACACTGTGAGCCTCATCCCCCTCTCCTTTATTGGCCCACCTGCCACTTCACTGGCAGATCCTTCCAGCATGCCAGTTCCCTCATCTGACTTCTGCACTCCAGACAAGTGAGATTTTTTCAAAACTATTTAAATGATGCTGTATTGGGTCTGGCTGGGTTGCAGGGGTGGCTTCTGTGAGAAGATGCCAGAAGCATCCACTCCTCCTCGCCCCTCCTCTGACTTACCCTGGGCACACAACGTCATCCGAGTCATCCTCATGATATGACCTGTTTAGGTTGGGATTCATTGAGGATTCTTGACTGTCTTCCCTCGCAATTACACAGGCATATCCTATACATCTTTACTACTCTTTTGAGAAGTAGTATGCTGTAAGAATGCATCACCATCACGTAAGTAAAGGCTTATTAGAAGATGGTTCACTCCGACAAAGGCTGAAGAGGAATATTTCTCTGTTATGTGCTTAACAAAAACACACAGAGCAGAAGTGAGCAACTTGTGCAGTGCTGATCAGACATTATTACCCTTTAATTTGCTGAAGCAGAGACTATTCAGAAGCTTGGAAAGGCCTTGTTCGTTGCAGGTGCACACAAATCGACTTCGGCAAGAAGCAGCAGGCATGAACTGACACAGAAGACTGAGCTGTGGAAATGCAGATGTACAACAGCATAACACATTTAGGCCGTCAACTGCTTTCCAAAATAGCTGCCATTGTACACGCTGTCAAGGACCAGAGCCAGAAAGCGCCTTGCTGTTGAGCACCACGTTTCACTGACGTTTTGGTCGGTCTCTGAGTTCCAGAGCTATGGATACCATTAAAGAAAAAAAAAACAAACAACCAAACACACACACAACAAAACCAACCCCAAACACACACTCCCAAACCCAGCCTCACCCACAACTAACAAAAACACAAATCTCAGTCATCTGCGGGGACTGCGCTGCCTTGAAGCTTCAATCCCGACTCCACATCTGTTAAAGTCAGCAGCAGCCTCTGGTATGAGGCATAAAAAGTCAAGACGTGTTGGCCACTGCTCTTCAGGAACCCAAACATGTCCTGGCTTTGCCCTACATTTGCTCTACCCTGTTCCATGCCTACCTTGCATCCCTTTACATGACAGAGGGCTTCCCAGCCTACGGGAAGCGAGAATGGATGCTGGGAAACATGTGCTCAGTCACCAGTATATACAGTGCTGCAGGGTACAGCCATGCATAAACTGGTTTTACCAGCCTTCATTCCCAATGAACAGACCCAAATTCAGGTTCCTTTATTTCACATTTGTTTGGCTTTCCCTTAAATCTGCTGTGATCTTGCAACTATTGGCCCTAGACTGGCATGGTTATTCTTTGATTGGCCTCAAATTTATCGGCAGTACCTTTCATTTGGTGAAATTCCTGTCATCATCCTAGCCAGGAAAGCATAAAAAAGGAAGGCTGAGCAATTTCTATCACACCTTTCACAGTTATAAATGCTTGTTACCTTTCTGAATGCTAAATCACGCCAGTGTGGCTAAGTAAGTTAGCTGCATGCTGAGGCATTTGCCAGGAATTCACCTCCCTTCGAGTGTTCAGCAACATCCTCACGCACCTGAACACGTACTGTCTGCACCCAAAATCCACTATCCAAACTACAGCAGGTATGTGGCATGCCCCTGCATACATAAGAAATATCAGCCCGCGTTTGCTGAAAACAAAAAATAGGTAGGGATTCTCCGGGGGGTTGCTTGTTCATCTCTAGGTGCACAGTCCAGTTTCTCTTCTCTCCCTCCCTCCTAACCTTTTGAGAAAGATCTGCAGTATCAGAACTATCAGATTGGGATCACTTTTATATTTACCCCAGGACCAAAGATGCAGTTCCTTAGACCAGTTTATGAATGCAGGACTGGTAGTTTTCTTATCTGCTTACTCTTGTTTACAATTATTCAGTTGTTACAGCTACATGTAAACACCAACAACTCACATATGGGGAAGGGAGCTGTTATGGAAATGAGACACTTTACACTGTGAACACCGATGAATCCTGAGGCTGAAGGTGGTCATGGCTAAATGTGAGAGGCAGAATGAATTAAGTACCTACAATATTACATTTGCTTGATATATCACCCAGTGATGTCAGCAGAAATTCTTTCCAGTGGGCTTGGGCCCAGGTCCAAATCCTGCCCCCCTCTCTCTTTCACATGGAACCAAGACACATTCCAGTACAGAAAGACAAGGCAGAATTTGCAGCTATAACACAGGGTGAGCGTACTGGAGGGAGAAGGAATGGCAGAGTTGTTAAAAGATGCAAATTCATCACACCAGTTTCCTTGGATTAAGCTAAACTAAGATGATGTTACTGCTTAAAAGGGCAGTTCCCCATGCTCCCCACTTCAGGAATCCCCATCACTTCTCCTTAGTTAGGGTATGCTTACCACACAACTTCATATGGTACTAACCCAGCTGCAAACTAACCCAGCCAAAAAAAAAAACAACAAAAAAACCCCAAACAAACCACAACTTTTTGTTGCTGTTTTATTACTGTATTTAAAACATCAGCCCTTTCTGAAGGGGACCACAGCAACTAAATACGACTCACTGCATGGCCACAGTCACCAGTGCAAGGCTGAAGGGAACCTGTACTGGCATCACGGTGATTTTCGGGCTGCTTCAGCCGACTATTACATTTCCCTCCTACTCGTAGCAGTCTTTTGCTGCAGCATACCAGAGATGTACGGGATGGAATAGCTTGCTGGAGAAAAGACAGCACAAGAGTAAAGAAATCTACTGCCAGAAATATCCACCCTCTCTGCTTCTCCCAATCCCTGTGTTCAAATGAGCCATTATATCCACCCTCTCTGCCTTTCCCAATCCCTGTGTTCAAATAAGCCATTATACATCACCTGCTTCAGCCACGGAGTAGCCACCAGGATTTCATTCTACACGACCTGCTTGGATGATGCGCTGAAAAAGGCTTTCATTGACTCACTCCACATAATTGGTAGAACAGCAAACACAGAAGAGCCTGGTGTTTTGAGATAGCAAAAGACATTTTGTTCAAAACTAGGATTGCTTGATAATAAATCCATTTGCAAGCAGATAAATGCCAGCAAAGAGACTAGAAATAGGAAGTGTCTGTTAAATAAAGAAGGTTACTGACAAAAAGGAAGATTTGGATTTATTTTGAACAAATAAACCAGGGTATAAAGGTTACTGTTCTAAAGCAAAGTCAAAGACAAAGCAGACTCTTATCCTAGTCAGTGTAATATGCAGCAAATGAGAGACTTGGTATTCCTACAGTACATATTGATTATTGTATTACTGTGTACCATGTTCAGTGCTGGTAAATATTTAAGCACATTACTACTCTTCACAAGATACAGAACAGAGCACTCAGATTAATTTCACACTTCATACTTAAATTCTTCTGCCAGACCGAGAGCTCTGGGTGTACAACGAGGAAGCCTCACAGTAAGTCGGTTTGCCCAGAGAAACAGAGATACGACGCTGATCTAAACAACCAACCACACCAGCATTTCAACTGGTTACTCAAAGCAAACTGTAACGAATTCAAAAGGAATAGGTCCATGGACCAACCCCAACATTTATAAGATACAGGATTATTTCTATGTTACAACTTGGGAAATTAAGATAATACACCAAGAATCATTGTTAACAGAACCAGCATGACTTTCTACTGATGTTGTTCTCATCTACACCGTCAGATCCTTTTCAGTCCCACAGCTATTCCCACCACTTTTCCACCTTTTCCCTGTGACCGCATTTCATTCACAGAAGCTGTCCAACGTCTGTTCTTAAAACAGAGAACGCTGCTTTGTTGTAGCCCTACCATTTACTGCCTTTGTTTTCCCCTGTATGGATGGAAAGAAATACATAATCAAATATGTATGTGCACGTCTGCCAGGTATTTCCAGGCAGTAGCCACCTTCTGCATTATCCTTCCCATCAAAGGGATACATACGATGCGTATTGGAGAAATAATACATGAAGACATGAACCGACTCATTCTACTTCCAACTAAAATAAAACCAGGTGGGAAGAAGCAAGCTGTCCATGCACCAAGTTCTACAAATGGTACCGTTTCAAATAAAAAAGAAAAAAAAGACACTCTTTTACCTTCCTATTCCTAAGTGCTTCTCAACAACATGTATTAATTTCTTCTGAAATAAGGATGGGATAATTGCACGCAGTCTTTAATATTAATTGCCATGTAAGCTGTTATAAAAAGGTTTTCTGTCTCGCAACTCCCACACAGGTAAGCCTAGTCAAAGCACCTTGGTGGCCAAGGCAACACTCCACAGTAAAAGATGTATTAAATCAATAGGCCAGCAGTAAGCCTGCTATTTAAAAAGCCTTGCTCATTGCATGCGATCTGAACACAATGAGCTAACATTGCTACCTGCAATTGAAGGAGCTTTTAAAAACTGTGGGATAGCACACAAATCAATGCATCAACCACTTGAATTTCTTCAGCAACCTATATCTGGATAAGTCCTCATAAATTCTAGAAAACAGAAAAAGGTACTATAGGAAAAAAAAATTCAATTTCCAAATTCTATTGTATAACCAGTAAGAACTTACAATCAATAATTCTGGAAGAACAGAACAGAATATGGCAGATTGAGGCATATATGTCAAAATATTACTTTCTATAGGATATTTGATCAGTCTACAGCATAAAGACATTCTTAGGAGTTCACTCAGGATTTGAAGTCAACAGTCCTGTGAATTTTTAATTGCAGATTCTGTGCTCAAGCTGTGAGCTGGGTGACAAACCCACAGGACCCAGGACCCAGCTCTCCAGGTGCTCCACACACCGGGAGGCTTTCAGCACACAGAATGGAAGGAGAGGCTGCTCCAGAGTCCATCGTACAGCACCCTGTGTTTCGCAGGAGGGGG
>Ga0065711_1027422_pt1 | contig 49699 bp, 34 predicted proteins | sample Hoacrofraction12_FD_59098 | JGI IMG/M metagenome (GOLD analysis project Ga0065711, IMG submission 59098) | Hoatzin crop microbial communities from Cojedes, Venezuela - Epithelial fraction 12 v2 (version 2) | ecosystem: Host-associated > Birds > Digestive system > Esophagus > Crop | place... | reverse complement strand
AAAAAAAAAAAAAAAAAAAAAAAAAAAAAGGGATGGTTTTGAACACCCTGTGTTCAGAGAGACCTTTCATCTTAGTTATCCTGGGTCAAAGCAAATAACATCACATGGTACCTGAAGATGGTTTTTTTTGGCTTTTTATACTTGGAAAACACTAAGTGCATTTTTACGGATCCAAGCAACATCCAAACAGGTGCTGGCATCACTTCATACTAGTTCTATCATCCTCTGTGCTGCAAGCACAGAAAAGAAAAATCCTCAGGCACTGTGGAATGACGTGAAATTTGATCTTAAGCGGACCTGTGCAGAAGGTTGGAAAAAAATTCACACATGCAAATTAATTTTGCATTTGTCATTTTCCAGCATCTTTTTTCTTTTTTTTTTCTTTGTCCTCCGGTTCTAGTGAAAGGCAAGAAGAGAAAAACAAAAATCCCAAGAGAACTACCATAAAGTATTTTGAAGACAGCTTATTTGGAAGAGATGTCAGGGACAGCACACAGAAGCCTGCTCTAATGAGATTTACAGTCCATTTCTACCAAATTTAGGACATTTGCATATTAGCAATTTTACAAGCATCTAAACTGGAGTTAACAGAATACAAAACTTCTCTCATGAAACCTAAAATACAAGTTGAACACACTGACCTTATACAGCATTTGACCAAACCTTCAGAGTAAGAACAGGAGATTTGGGGAACACTTTGGTATGTCAAACAAACCAGGTAAAGTGACTTTTCACAGGCTGCATTGTCTAACTATGGAAATGACTGCAGCAGATCTTCTCTGACATCAGTATCTTCTCAGAATCAAAGAAATGTTTATATATTGGTGTGGATAATGAGAAGACACACTTGGGAACAAATAGCGTCAGGATCCTCGTGCTCCAGGGCTGAACCTAGGAGATGTCAGCAGGAAAACATCTCCTTTGAAGACAGCACGGACAACCACTTCCCAGCTCATGCACTTTGGGGCAAACAGCCCACGTCAGAGAGGATAAAAGGGATTTTTGCAACCCTATGGATTTGCCTGTATGGTGAAGGGAGCTGGAAAACACAACTACTTTGCTGATACTTTCAATCCTACATCAATGACCCACTGAGTGTGGTTCCTGGCTCTGAGCTGCCCAGGGCAGAATTGGGCCTTATCTCATACTTGGTATAGGACTACCTCAGCGCGACCATAAATACATTAAAAGAAAATGTGCAAAATTAATGTGTATCTAAAAGAAGCTTAGGCCCAGGTGCCTTTTCAATGGGAAACTGTCACTGGGTGATTTGGCAGGTGAGTTGTTTGATTCTTCTAAGTTAACAAAAGTTAGGTGGCCACTGGCAAGCTTGAAACAGCCAATGCAGCCTTGAAGCAAGGATGAATTTCAGGATTTCCCTAGAGAGCTGGGACCACACGATGTCTTTCTGCTTCCACTGAGGACCAAATTTGCATGGCTCTGCTCCAGCTGTAATGAGAATCACGTAATTGAGAGAACACCAGAGAGACAAGAGCAGCCTGGATTCACACCATTTCAGCTGATGCATATTTTTGTCAAGGGACCAGTATCTCAAACTCACACCCCATTTATTAGTCTCTCCTCTCCCACAGGAGCTATTCTGTGGGTGAAGCAGAGGAATTCACACCAGGGCTCTCGCTCTCCCTGCTTCCCATCAGCAGAGTCCTTTTAAAGAGAAAAATCAGGCAACAACTGGTGACGTGTGCACAAGTATTTCTGCCAGCATAGCTCTGCAAGGCAGGGATATGAAGAGGTGTGATCCTTCCCTGACGGAGCTGTGCTGGCAACAATCCCATGTGTAGATATGGTTATACCAGCAAACCACCCACCCCACCCCCTTTTTTTTCTTAAACAAAGATAGCTTGTGTTGTGCTGTACGTCTGTCTCCGCACAAAGGTATTTTTTTTCCTTTACATTCTGACAGTACAAAGTACTGCTATGTCCAGATGAGGAAGCGTTTAGTGGGCGTAACAGCCTTTGGTGTCCTATTTTGGGCAGGTGTTCACGGTGCAGCCAAGACCTCAGAATTTTTGGAATAGATGGATGCAACTTAGGTTTATCCCTTGACACATCTCAAAACGGCTTACTGGGAAGACGTGAGGAAGGGGGGTTGAAAACATGACTTTCAGAGGTCTAGTCAGACGCATAGAATGAAAAGCAATTGCATTTTCAGACTGCGTTAGTCTCAAGAAAAACAAGCAGTATGTCTTACTGGTAGGGGTATGGTAGATGGATGGAGACAGAGCAGACAAAGAGAGAAATAAACACAGCTGAAAGAAATTCTGATTTCTTATCAAGGCAATATATTCACAGAACATGGCACGTGATATTTGCCCAGCTGAACACACATGAGCCGCAGGCAGTGCGACCCACAACCGCAAAGTCGAGAGAAAGCTGTTAGCAGCAGCAGTCCATAAAAAGGACATAAATAATTAGAGTTCTTCTAAACAAGGTCAAGTTTAGCTGCTGCTTCTCTTCCTCTATTTAACAGTCAAGGGGGATGGTTAAAAACTATTCAGGGTTAATTTCGTCCTCCTGGTAGAGCTCAGAGCAAGATAGAAGATTTGAAAAGAATCAGAGCCTACCTCTTTACCACAAACTTCGCTGTTCAATAAATGCAAGCTGAGCCATGACCTCAGCCAGTCCTGGAAGATCAGCTTGATGCACCCTCAAAGAACCTTTCCTGATGGGAATTTTCTTGCGGACACCTTGAATTTTTTAAGATGCTGCTGCAATTTTCACGTCCTGCCCCACAACATGGTGGGTCCCCAGGAGCACTGAGCCATGGCGTTTCTCTGGCAGTGCTGCCCATTCCACTTCTCACAAAAGCAGAAAAAAACACAACATTTTCTGCAGATAAGGACTAAAGGGGGTTTTATTTTTCAATTGATCTAAAGCAATTTAAATATCCCTCCATTTGCTGCTGCTATGGGAGTGGCTGATTTGGGGTTTAGGTCGGGAGTGGCTGGAATATAATCATCAGTTCTTCAGTCCTATGGACATGCTCAGACATTTGCCTTTGTGCCACCTTGCTAGCACAAACAGCCTTGCCTTCCACAACTTAATGGAAATACAACAGAGCAAGGAAGTCAGAACACTATGTAAAGAGAGCAGCTGAGATTATTACATTAGGATTTCTACTTCATACTTTAATGCAAAATCTCCTGAAGCATCTGACTGATCACAGAGTCTCTCTCCCAAAGCAAGAGACTCTTATTCTCATAATCCTTACTTCAGGCAAAGAAACTTCCAGGAAAAAATAAATGCAGTGCTCAGTGCCTGGATCTTCATCATCCACCTTCAAACCTCCATGCTCCTCTAGAAGACAGCACAGAGAGAATACCTGTTCTTGCTACAGGCCATTTCATACTGAAAACCCCCACAATTCCCCTCCAGCACAAAGACATCCATCAGAAGGAAAGTTATTTTAGATCTGACAGGCAGTCAGGCACAGAGCAGGATTGTTACATAAAGCATCGGTGGGAGTAAACAGGAACATTACTTATAGGCAGCAATGCTTCCATCTCAAGGGACCCTCACTGTACCACTCAGGCTCTGGGATTCCTCCAAGTGATTAAATACATAGATCAGCTTTTTGGCAGCTATTCAAGACTTCATACCACATACCTGCCCTTTCTCCTGTATGTATTTTCTGTTTATGTGTGCTTCTGCTGATGCTATCTGTCTCCTTCCATGGAATCTGCGCTCAGCACATGAGGGTCTTTTCCGTCTGCAGCCAAAGGATGGAGCAGCAGACACATCTCGGCTTCTAAGGAGCTGTTACAATGCCTGGGTAAAGATTTCTCCACTTGAGTACATTGTCCTACTGCAACATCACACAACCGTCAGTGCTGTATTCTGGTTTGGAAGAGCTTTGGGCCCATTTGGTTTTTTTCTAACAAAACTGCACAAGGATAAATGACCATTAGTGCCCAATTATGACATTCTGAAATACACCCCACCAGCCAGCACTAACTCACGGATTGATGGTTGTGGCACAGAATGGACAGAGGAGATATTCTGTGCCCTTCGGCCAAGTGAATTTTCAAGCACTCTCATCACTCACAGCATGACCTCTCCTAACAAAAACACGTGAAGGAACCACAGCCGCATGTTGCCTTGCTGTTTGATGTGCTCACATACCGATACGTGCATTCTCAGGGGCACATCCAGACAAACTCAAGCTATGTTGCCAGAAAGGGACCGCACATGCTCCACAAACAGGCTCTCAAATTAACATTCCCAAAGTCAGCCCTGGGCTCCATAGAAAATCACCCACTTGCAGGACCTTAGGAAGCACTAGGCTTCCTTCCCTTCCAAAGCATTCTTCTCTTGTGGGCTGATGGCACTTCTTCGTCTGGGCAGAAGAGCAGTGCAAACACTGATCCTGGAAGCCAGCACCCACTGCAGCCTTCAGAAGTGAATGCTACTGCCATTGCCCAAGCATACTCCATCCTCTTAACTCATGAGCTAATATGTTGGTTTTCTGCCTCCTGTTTTGTATCATGTATCATTGGTGACTATCACCAAACAAATCACTGCTGGAATTGCTGAAAGTGACTTTGTGTCCAGGACTGCAGCTAACACTATTTTCCTACTGCCCTTTTGGGAAGCATTATGTAGCCTCTTGCTTCTGCTTCCCAGCTCCTGTTGAATTCCAGAGATGTGCACCTGACAAAGCCCTCTCCCTTCTAAAATCCTATGCACTGGATATGGCTGGGATGGAGCTAATTTTCTTCCTAGCAGCCCAGACGGTGCTGTGTTTTAGATTTGTGACTTCATCAGTGCTGATAGCACACCAGTGTTCTAGCTCCTGCTGAACAGTGCTCACAGAGCACTAAGACCTTCCTTATTTCTCACCCTACCCCCGCAGTGAGAGGACTGGGGATGGGGCAAGTGGTTGGAAAGGGGACACAAGTGGGACCAAAGGGAGGGTTAGTCTTGCCAGGGTAGCCACTTCTCAAAGACTGGCTGAGCACCAGTCTGCTGATGGAAGGTGGTGAATAACTACCCTTGCCTCCCCCCTCTCCCCCCTTTCCTTCACTTATTAAACTGTCTTTATCTTGACCCAGGAGTTTTTATCACTTTTGCTCTTCCAATCCTCTCCTCCATCCCACCGGGGCAGGGAGGGAGCAAGTGGCCAGGTGAGTGTAGCTGCTGGTTGAGGTCAACCCACCACACCCTAAATCCCCCAAAACTACATTTTCAGGCTAATCTTTACTGGACTTCACTAATTTTGTAGTCACAGCTAAAAACACCACATACCAATCAAAACTCCCTTTAGCTGTGTCTCAAATTGCCCTGCATTCTGACTTTTTTCAAATCTCACAGTCACTTCAGACTTCAGGACACACTAACTCAAATAAACACAAGTAAAGCCACGTAGGGATCCAGCACACTTTGCACCTGTAAGGCATCGCAATACTTTTCAGAATCTTTCAGGACCTCAACCCTTGAAGTTTAGAAGGCAAAGCGGTAGATTTGGGGCAATAGCATTTGGGCTGGATTTGGATTCCCAAATCTTTCCCTCCTTAGAGTCAAGTCTCCTTGAGACACTGAAGAAGCAGAGAAAGCAAAACCAGTCTTGCTCGGACAGTTTTCTGTGCGGCTCACAGTTATGCCCATCTCTGGATTTTGTTCCAAAATGCTGAAACGTTCCAGGCTATTCAGATAGGGAGAGCTGTACTTTTGGAGACTATCCAAACTATCCATTAGGCTTCTTTTAGGGAGTAAATTGCTCTGCTTGATTCATGGGCAATCCTGGTGTCTCTGAAGGGAGTTAACCAGAATGTAACCCGGACTAGCACAAAGTGCTGCACAAGTGACTAAGACCAATTTGATCAATATTGAAACAAACAGAATTAATTTTATTCCGATTGAAATATAAGTCGAGTCCTGAAAAGTAGCTTTGTAGAGAAAGAGAGAATGCAGCCAACCCTGAACCCCTCATTTCATAGTCTTCCCTATCATCCTTTGCAGCATTTTTTATCCGCATTTTCTCCACCAGCTTGCCAGAGTCACCAAGTGATTGTCACACACACTTTTCCCACCTTTCTTTGCACATACCAGTGATTGGCAAGATATCAATGCTCAGACCCACTGCAAGAGTTTCTGCAATTCCTACAGCATCTTTCCGTCACAATACTGCTACTTTTCTCCTCCGAGCCAGCTCTGGGACACCAGCACTTCACAGAGCTGCATCGCAGCTCTGTGGCTCTGAGACAAAAGAAGGAAAGCCTTCTCAGGCTCCCTCAGGAACTGCTGCCAGACCAGCTTGAGTGCAAAGTGATCATCATCAACAGCTCCAGTTACCATCATTTTAACTCTTACAGACATTCTTCATCACTGGAGGTATCAAATCACACCAAATTCCTGAACAGGGTCCCCATCACTCTCTCCTCCTCTTTATTCTGTATTGGCCTTGCAGAAGGCTCTCTTCTGCCTGGTGGGATACAGCTCAAATCTGTAGACACTTCACCTTGTCCAGAGAGTCTATAACTCAGGAGGACAGCAAGCATTTCATTAGCAGTCCTCTTGAAGGGTCTAATAACTAACAAGACAATAGTAGTTGACCTTGCAGAGCCGCCATCATGTCTGCTTCTCCCTGATTTGCCTGTGGAAGCATGAGGAGCTCTCTGACAGGCCACAGTGGGGACATGCACATCTACAAGCCATCACCAGTAGGAGCTATGTGAGTGGAGCAGGAGAAAGTTTCGTCACCAGCATAAAAGCTGGCCATTCTTTTAGAAGTATTTGTGAGCAGCTATTGAGCCCTCAAATGCCAGACCTCAAAAGCCAACTTCACTTCAGTCAGGCAAATACAAATTTTGAGGACCTCAATTAAGGTTATTCAAGGTACACCCTTTTCCCTCCAGAATAATCAAATGTATATCTGGCCTTTCATCTACATTGCAAACACTACCCAAACGCTTCCAGTGCTGACAAATATATTCTTCCATCATTGCTCAATCGCTATTTGCTTGGTTTAGATCTGCGCCTATTATAATTGCATTTAAAGGCAGAGCCAGGCTTAAAAAGCAGATGAATCCAAAATTAACAACAGAGGCATTTTTGCTCTGAGGTCTGGATGAGAGCATAAAATAACTGAACTTTGCTCCTGTGGCTTATTACATCATTCGGCCCCTCTTTGACTGAAAATATTTCTATTCCTCATTCCAGACCATCTGTTCTTCAGAAAACTCCTTCTCCCTATTTACTTGAAAAACAACTAACTGGAGGCAAAGGCCCTCCCACCACCACCCTAAGGAAAGTATGTTCGTAATTAAGTGAAGAGCTCCCATGTAGATTCCTGCTAGTGCATGTGCCTGCATACACACGCGTGTGCGTATGCCTATTTTTAGTTACACTGTCAAAATCAGTCTAATATTTCACAGCAAAGGAGGTGGTCATGACCCAAAAAACACATCGTTATTTCTAATTAGGAAATAAAGAAACAGAATCGTCAAAAATATCTCTCTGCAGGGGATCCTTGCTGTGAGATGACGGGACTTTTCCCTGCTGTTGTGTTTTCTTTAGCTTTAATTTCCTTTGGTGTGAAAACTGAGTCCAAAGAAACTCGTCAGCTGGCAGAGAAAGGAAGGAGGGGGTTAGGACAATGATGCTGCCCTCACCTTCCTGTGTGGGTTGGGAAAGGCATTTTGGGTCTTCTCTTCAGATGAAAACAGAGGTTCATCTCATTCAGCACACTCACCTGCCCATACTGTGTTCAGACTCTCCTCACCGCTATGCATTTTCTTGCACTGGAAGGAGACCAAGCTGAAGTGGTAAAAACACTTTCTATTGGTGTAACCCATGCCATCGGTACATGAATTATTTCCACTAAGACAGCTAAGCACATCTCTAACAAGAGAGGTATTCTCCTCCTCTTGCCATCTATAATGGGGAAATGACATATTTCCCATTGTCTCTTTGTCTTCTCCTTTCTTGTTATAATCACTTCTGGAAAAAAACCCACTAATTTAGCATTTGCCGGGACAGTGCCTGTAATGAGGTGGGTCTTGACTGAGTTCATGGCCTCAGGACACAACTTTAGCACACACAACAGCAGGAGCATGGAAAGAGAGCTTCATTGCACTGCTGCAGCAACACCCTCATCCCTGCCAGGCCATTGGGACACAAATGCTCTGAAGAAATCCTAAATGACTCAGGGCTGAGCTCATTTGAAACAATGACTACAAAACCACAGGCAAAGGGGTGAAACCCCCTCTAACGACCGCACTGATGAATTCTCAGAAATTGTTGGCTGAGGGGAAATGCATTTGCACTGTTTGACAGATGGAAATCACTTGGGCAAGGCTGCCCAGTGGCAATTTTCTCCTCTGTCAGAGCAGGGAGTCAGAGCGGACCTCCTGAACGTGCCTCTGAGGTGGTAGGACCCAGAAGGGTGCACAAGCTCAGGCTCAGCCATTCACACCTTCCTTAAGAGTTGATTTATTTTTCCCAGGAGTGAGAGAGACTGTAGAAGTTTGAACAGTGATATTCAGTCAGTTTTTTTCTTCCAGCTATGGCTCCAAGCTAGACAAGAAATTTCACCACGTGGGACATGACAAACTGCATAACAGCCTATACTGCCAGGATTGGAGAAGATCATTCCTACTTCATGCTTGCCATACCCTCAGCACCTCTGTTAACATCCTTAACATCTACGTAATTCGGTCTCTGATCTGCTTAGATCTGTACCAGGACCATTAGTAATGGTATTACAAGGAACTCCACTAATGCAAGTCTACTTTGCTGACGATGGCGTATCAAAAATTCCTCTTTCTAGGTACAGGATCTATTAATGCACTTCTGGGTTGTAATTCACACTTGATTACACTTGAAACAGGTTTCATTGTAACTTCTGGAAAGACCATGGTATAGAAGACTGTAAAAACCTGAGCAGTAAACTACTGAGGCTTTGAAGCATTTGAAGTCTGTATAGACATGGTACACAAAGAATGGGAGAGAAAACAGGAATTCAGAAAGATGAGATCACTAGACATCTGGAAGGAAGGAAGTGCTCTCCTGGGGTCTGCAACCCACAAACACGAAGGAAAATCAGGTTCAGCCTTAAAACCTTTCCAGCAATAAAAGGGAAAAGACCTATAACCTTCATATTCTGAATAAGGCCATTGCAAGACCAAATAAGAGGCAAGTCTGTCCACCTTCAAGCTATCGTGCATCCATTTTTTCCCCAAGTTAGAGCTACTGAGCAAATCCTGCCCAAACTCTTGGAGAGATCGTAGGGTGCAGAAGAGACGCTTTTGCACAAATGTGCTTTTTGTCACATTTTGTCAGCCTGGCTGTGAAACGGGCACTTAACCAGTCCACTGGGTACTTCATCAGCCACCACGCAAAGCCCTAAGGACTGCTACAAGGATGACCTGCAAGAGTCTAGTTTGACATAAGTGCTAGTGACAACGTTATCTGGTGGGATCGTTCATCTGTGACACACGTTTCCCAAGTGCAGACAGAAAACCCACACTACAGGCTTTCAGAAAAGAAGAAAAACACACACCAAGCAATATGCTTTAAGTCTGCATTCGTGCTGAGAATGAAATGGGTTTGTCATGTCCTGCTTTATCCACAGGGGTACAAAATGCAAGTGGTTTGCTTTTCTTCTCTCACCTCTTTTTGACATTGTCAGAAGACTCCGTTCTGCCCGAGGAGTACATCAGGCAGATAGCTACACTCAATCCATTTAGCTCCATAAAGCAAAGCAGCCGCATTCGCAAAAAATTTCATTTTCCATACAGAATGAAACAGTGTATTACTTCATAGAACAGAGTTTAAAGAAAGTGCTTGCCTGCGATCTGTAGGCACCATAGGTACAGACAGCAGCCTTGTTTTTGTTTCATGACAATTTATTGGTGCAAAAGATTTAAGAATGGGGACGTTAATTTTTTAAATCTCCTGATATATCCAGTTTCCAGATAAAATTATTTGCATACAGATAGATGCATCCTTTCCTATTGCAGTCCATAGGAATGCTGCCCTTGACTTTAACAGGAGCAAAGCAATCTGGTAGTCAAGGAAGATGCTCTTCTACAGATACAACTTACACGTGCAAAATATGCTTCTATATCCTTGAGCCTGAAGTCTCTAACCCCATCCTGATTTGTGGCACCCAAGTATTACACCGATTTGCCCTATTTGTTTTCCCAGTTCACTACAACCCGCTGGAGGGTGTCCTGCTCTATGCAATAACCCCTCCAACTTCCAGAACAGCATCTCTCTGGATTGATCACGTAGCCTAGACCAGAGGTAAGTAATGCACAGTGGGAGAAAGTGTTTTGTTCCTGCTTGTCTGTAGCTTCATCTTTCTACTTGCCTCTGGATAGTGTTACTGAACGCTGACATTTTTTTCAAGCTTAGCCAGAACGGGCACAACTGATTTCCCGATGTCTTGGAATCCATCCAAACCATCCATTAGCCACGAGTTCACAAACTGATACATCTTCCAAAAGGCTCATGGGCAAAAGTATTGTTTCAAAAACAGAAGTTAACTTCGGGTAAACGATAATATGATTTACTGTTGGGAACAGGTCACATGCAGTAAACCACTCAGAATTTATGAATTGTCATCTGTAAGACTCCATTCATCTGCAGCAATAAGGGCCCTTGGATCACTCAGCACAGTAACTCTCTATTAAATCACTGTTATTTATGTACATCGCTCTAGGAGGCTGGGATATGGATCACTTCTCCAAGGTGCTAGGCACTACCCAAACACTCTGGCAGGCCATCGCAGTCACATTATCCCAATAGTGGTAGTTCATACGGTCCCGAGTAGGAACTCCTACCAGCATCTCCTCCTATACCTCCCCCGCCATCTGCTTCATTGGCGGGTGATGCAGAGCATTTGTGAGCCAGACAGGTGGCTCATTCTGGGGAAGGGGCTCGTGAAAGACCCTCAGTTCCTACTTACAAAGTTGAGTCCTTGGCATGGTGATCACCAAGGCATACAGACGCCACAATGGGGCCCCAGAAATGTACTGCCATGCAAGACCTTCCTCTGCACTGCTTTCTCCCACTAGCTTCTGTGGGCATTTCAAGGCCAGGCTTGTTGCTATCCAGCAGAAAACACAGCACCCAAATTTAGAGACCTGCTCTTCTTCCTTGGCACAGAGCCGCAGGTCTTGCTCCCAGACTCCACAGTCTTCTCAGCAGCATTGGTCCTGAGCAGCGAGAGGTCACTACCATCGGCACTAACACAGATCTGCAGAGGCTCCTTCCCACCATTGTTTTCTGTCTTTCCACTATCACTGAATCCCCTTCAGCCACACAGAGACTGTAATATTGCATTTCCAAAGGCAAGGTGGATTTCCCACCCCTAGATAGCTCACCAGACCCTCATGATTCACCATGCGCAACTGTTGTCTACAGAGTGTGTCCCAAATATGCCTTGCAGCGAGGGTTAGTAGCAGCACAGGCTTGATGTTAAACAAGTGCTCTGGGGTTTTGCTGCTTCAGGTCCCTTGGTCTGTCCAACACCTATGACCTCTTTTAGCAGTTTCACACACAATTTCCAGAAATATATTCTTAACAGTAGTGTTGCAGGACTGCCTCAAGGGACAGAGTGTCATAAATGACTGAGCCACTATCACTCCAAGCATGTACAGCCTGTAAAGCTGATCCAACTGCTTCTCAACACTCTGAGCAGAGCTGACCCTTCAGAAACACTCCAGCCTAGGAGCTGCTGGTAGCGTACGGCAGAGAGGAAAACTTTATTTCTTGCTTGTGGGTTTTTATATCACGGTCACAAAAAAATTTCTGCGTCCCCACCTGTTTTTCAGTATAAAACACTGATTTTCTGTAGCAAGGAGGGGTGTTAATATGGGACAGACACACCCCTACTAAACAAAAGCTGTTTACAATTACCTGATACCGTGTCATGTAAAGACTGTTACCACCAACAGTGAATATAGACCAGGGTTAATCGTGGTCTGGTGCGTCTCTCTTTTTCCCCTCTTCCTAGAGGCTTCAATCATGACTCAAACACACAGATATTTACATGGTGGGTGAATAAAAACTCAATGTGAAAATCGCCGCAAGTGAAGGTACTCTGAGCCAGCAGTAGGAAAAAAACTTTTACCAAAACCACACAAAATGGAGAACACAGGAGAGAAGCAGTCCAAGGGTAGCTAGCAGCAACCATGTAAAAATGGTACCACGGATGCACAAGTGGGTTGAAATCTTCCCTGCAGTTACACCCAACAAGGAGACCTGTCTGCAGGCAGAGGCTACCTGCTACTGAATCTGCCGCACAAGGGACAGCAACGGTGCAAACCTCATCAAGGCTTGATTCAAACAAAATAGAAACACATCCGAAAATAAAATTATCAAGTTGAATTCACATGCGTTTCCTGAGGTTGACAAGGATTAACTAACAGCTTGATTCTGCCACCAACTGCACACAGAGCTATGGAAAATGGCAAAATTTCACTCATTTTCTGGACATTTATGTGTGGTAGCAGGTAATTCTTAATAATCCTTCAGAGCCATCCAGTGTCTAATTGTAAAAAGAGTCTCACAGGTAATTTGTAAAAAATACATGATTTCAAATAATCTTTTAAAGCTGAATTTCAATCTCACACACAAAACCCCACAAATTTCCAGAGTTACCTAGAAGGAAATATTGAGAAGAGAAGTCTGCTTGAGCAACTCACCTCCAGAATGCTGAGGTTTTCTTCATCAGCTGCAGCAAGCACTGGTCCCAACGCAGACTCCACTTCAGGAACAGAAGAGTTGAGCAATCAGAGCAAAAGCAGCGATCCTTGGAGGAGCTGCTGACCTGGTACTTGGGAGATCTGGGTTTCCTTTCCAGCACAAGCGCTGCTGCTCCTGCGTCCTCCCAGTCAGCCACACAATTAGGACCTGTATTGAAGAGAAAAGGAAAAAATTCACACCTCACTGGTCATGTTGCCTGGTAATACTGCAAATCCCTTGGAGCAGGACTGTCTTCCCCCATGTGCTCTTCCCAGCCTGGATGGCCGCTGTCAGCCACAGTCTCGAAACACAAAAGCTGATGAGCAGTGGCTGCTAAGTAGTATACACTGTGCAGACAGAGACACAGAAGGGGACTCTCTCCACGCCCCCAGACTCTGGTCTATGTTTCCTTGGCAGAAATGAGACAGCATGATGCAGAGTCCAAGCTCAGATGTGTTAATAAAATGCCAATAGGAAGCCCAGCTACTAAAACACCTTTTTAGAGACCCTGCTAATCTCAAGTCCCCCAATTTAGACGGATCCATGTTTCTGCTCCCTGGGAGAGCAGTCAGAGACTTTGCTTTTAAGTCCTCAGAAAGTTTCACATTGCACCAGAACAATAGATCTTGTACACATTGTTACAGGCATTTGACTTCAAAATGCTGGTCAAAAGAAAAGTGTTTCTAACCTGTCCTATGGTTTTAACAAACCTCCACACAAAGGCCAGGCAAGTTATTGGTTTTGACACATGGCAAGGTGCCATCTTGGCATGGCCAAGAGAGCCATACCTCCTTTCCCAGCCATCTCCAGGACACCATAAATCCCAGCTATCAGGCAACAAGCTGGCCGCTGCCACGTGACACAAGAGGCTCCTGGCTTCAAGGAAACTATCGCTTTGCTAGAGCTGCTGGAGCAGAAATTTTGGGCAGGATTGTAACACCCTGCAGCATCTCTCAGGGGGATGAAGAGCGAATCTCTGGGGACAGGCTTCAGTGAGTGTGCCTCTAACAGACATGCCTTTCAGCCAGTATCTCTTCAGAGACTCAGAGGTCTCAGCTGCTCTGGTTTCATAGCGGCTGCAGACTGGCTGAAGCTGACGACGCTGATGAAGCTTTCTCCAGAAAGGGCGGAGGTGCTTGCGGGCACTTGTTGGCCAGCAGACACAGCGGAGCAGCACTGAGGTGCAGGAGCTGAAAACAGCTTCTGCCATTTACCCGAAAAGCTCACGACCATTTTTCCTCTTTGGAAGCTCTTACTAAAACATTAAGGATCTCTGATCAGCCCCATTCTGCTTCCACTTTGGGATTAAGCCCCAAGATCTGCAGAATCCGTGAAAATCACACTGAGAAACTGAGGAGGCCGAATCAAATCTGCTGGCTGAAAGGCCCAGCATCACAGAGTGCTTGCTTGGGGGCCATGAGCTGGTGACTCACTGGGGTTTCTATCATAGCATCTTGATTAATTGATTTATTATAACAAAGGATCTTGTGTTTATCAAATGTAACATGGGCCAAAGTGTTCCCTGCATGAATTTCAACTTCAAGTCTAACAACTGCACCTGAAAGTAAACGTTCTGCAAAAATCCCAATTACTTAAAATTTACATAATGAAAAGTCTGTGCTGGCATATTTGCTCTACAATCGGTCTCTGACAAGCTGAACCTCATAAGCTTTTCAGGTCCTCTCCCTCTTGAAATGTCAGCCACCTGCATTTATGCCTACCCAGTCTATATCACCACAGGCTGTCCTGTACCTCTCCTTCAGGTTCCTCAGCAGGTCCTGAACAGTTCTGCAACATTTGTCCCTAGGGGTCACAAACCAGCCCCGTGTCTACACAGCTGCTGCTCTCACCTGGTATCATGACTCAGGGGTGCCCAGACAACACCAACATGTTCCTCCAGAAGCACTTGACTGGAGGTTTTTTGTTAGACACTGACTCTTGCTCTGCCAGCCTCATTACTCATTCCCAGTGAAGCTACAACAGCCACCGGCAGCAGATCTGCTCAGCCCACCCTTAAACTTATCTTAACTTCCCCTACTGCCTCTTACCCTAAAGCCCCTCTTCCTTCCAAGTGGCTCACCCCTTCAAATGCTTGAAAATACACTCCACTCTTCACTGTTTCAGCAAGGAAAATTTAGCTGTGGTAGCTGCTCCTTCAATCCCTCTCACTCTCACACAGTCTGATACAGAGGCTCCTGCTCCTGCAGACTTTTGAACACTTGTGTGAAGCAAGCAGAAACCCCAAGACTTCTGAGGTGGGACCGGGTCTGGCACAGGATGTAGTCAAAGAAACCAGTGGATTAACAGCCATTAGGGAACCTCAGCCAGGCTTCAAACACAAAACCCAATAGTTCCTGCATGGCTGAAGAGCACATGCCAGAGGGACAGTGCCCCTTTATGTGCTCCCAGACGTGCTGTGTGCACTTGGGTCTCGAGAGTCCAATAAGCTTCATTCAGCAGGAGCAAAAAAATAGACAAAGATGAAATCAAATATCATGACATTTTCTCAACGTTTCTAGTCAAACAGAAAATTAAACAGGCTCACTATTATTGCCAGAATGTTAATTTATGCACCGCTTTGGGGAAAGTAGACTCAGGCACACACAGAAGGTCAGGTTTAAAGCTGTTATTAGCTGTCCCCTCCTTTCTTCTTCAAATCCTCACAGAGCTACTTCCCAATCAAAGGTAGAATATTTAACATGGGGAAAAAGTGGATGAAGGACTGGAGCTTTAAATGGAAGAGGAAAGTGGGGACATTTCAAACCACTTGGTGACAGGCAGACTAGGAGGGCACTATCTACCCCAAACCTCCGCCTATTCACACAGCAGCTTCTGCATAGAACAGTGTTGTGGATACACTATACTGGTTGGTTTTGCTTGTTTGTTTTTTGTTATGACACAGTGACACTAAAATCTATTGTCCTGTGCACATGAAACAGGTAGTGGGAGAGTTTACCCTCTTCAGATATCAAAGGTTGAATTAACAAATAAAACACTGACTTTGAATGAAAGTTCTAATAACGAGAGGTAAAAGAGCAGACATTTCTACATTGTGCTCCTTAAAGCACTGCAAGGGAGGGCAGAAGAGGTGGCTTAAAGACAGTATCTTACAAAAAAATAAAATTTCTAAGTACGACCCTTGCCTCAGGCTTCTCAAAATCAGGTTTTGTGCCAGACCTGTACATTGATGTGTATGTGGAAATCACATACACCCTTTCAGATGGAAGTCTCCTCCCGTGGATCAAAATCCTGTCTTCACACAATGCAGAACTCAGCTGGCAATGCAGAACTAATACTGGCTTCTCTGGCAATACGCAGAGAGACACCTGGGTGCAGAAAGGAGGGGAATTTAGAAAAAGTGCCAAATCGTCCATATCCACAGGAAGCAAACACCAGCTGCAGATGTGAAAATGGATCTCCAAAACCTCCAGCATTGTTAGAGGAAGAGGGAACCCTCCTTCCCTGAAATCACACCTCACAGAGTCTGCGACCGTGGTGTTACCAGCTTACTGTGGAAAACAGCTAATGTGCAGGTTCACCACTGAGCTGTGGTAGTTCTGAACCGATTTCAGGTCATCTTTCTTAGTTTGCTGGCAACTGAAGGAGCTGGATAGGAAAAATGGGCTGACTGCAGATGAAACGTGAACCTAAAGCACATGCTGGAATGAGCACTCATTGCATTCAAAGACTCGCAAGAGAATTGAACGCTGTAATGATTTTTTACAAGTTTGAGTGAACAGATGCGTTGCCAACACCTTGCAAAATCCCTCTCCTGAATTCATATTTACCAACTCTTGGAAGGGTCTCTTTCTTGGAAGATCAAACATCCTGACTCCTTCCAACTAATTAAATGGATTTTCATGGGAATAAATTGTAGCTGTCACCTATTCAGAGGGCACATTTTAATAAGATGTTTGCTTTCCAGTGTTGAAGTATCTGATTTCCATAGTGTTTTGGTTAGGCTATGCACCCTGTTCAGGACTCAAGTCTAGTTTGTTAACACAGAAGTTAACAGCTCACTGGAAAAGTGTATGCCACCAATTCAAGCCCCCATTTCAGTTTTCTGTTGTTTCTCCCTTCATATCCTTATTAGGCTCTTCCTGTTTTTCTTTCTTCTGAGAACAGTGAAAACCTGGCACATCATCAACATTTCTTGTGTCTTTTTGGATACTACCAACTGTTTGTGGCCATATCAAGAAGCTTGGTGTCTCTTAACTTCGTCTCAATCCCTTTCTCAAATCAGATGTAAATGCTGAATGAAAGCTTCATCAACATGTCTAATAGCTAGTATTTCCAGAATAATGGTGCCAGAAAAAATTCTAAATATAATGAGCAAAAGAAGCAACAATGATTTCCAAAGTCATTCACTGGAAAGTACTTAAGTTGTCCTGATATGCCCCAGAGCTGTCAGTAGTGTCAGTACTTTGTCACTGCTGCAGGTGATGGAAAACACAGCTCAGGTCAAACCAGGTGGAGAAAATGATCCACTTACTGAAAGACTCTTCATTTACTTTTTAAAACCAGTAAAGTGCCGATCTAGCAATTCACATTTTTCAGTGCTTTGGGCAGCAATGGGACCAAAGTGTAGAGGGCAACCATAGGAGAGGTGACAATCTGGACTGAAACAATCAGTGGTCCTCTTTGGGATGGTGAGCCTCTTGGGAACAACCTCTCACATTCTTCCCTGGTGATATAACTATGAAGCAACCACACCTGGTAACTCATATCACTTCTACCAGTGAAATACTTATGCCCAAATAGCCTACAGTCACAGGAGTGACCAAGCCCTGAGATGCATCTAGTTACATTGCATTCATTCTCCAGAGGAACTCAGAGGGATGTCATTCCTCACCAGGAGCTTTTTAGGGGTATCACAAACCATGCGCCAACTGCTTACTCATAGCCAGTGTCACAATAAGAAAACATTATCAAAGTCCTGCGGTACAAGTCGTTAACACATTAAAGTCACTAAAGGTGGTGCATGCAATTCTGCTGTAGGTACCAACTCTGCAAAACATTAGTCCCAGTTTCAGTAGGAAGCCATTTGAGTAGGAGTTGGGCTTTCTAGGTTTCTTTTGAGGAAGCATCTCCGTGCATGCAACAATAGAGGCCAATTATATGAGGGATGATACTAGGGCTAAAAGCGAACATTAAGCACAGGAGGTTAAGGGCACACCAAGGGAAAGGAGACCCAGCTAGGGAAAGGAGACTTAACTAGAAGAACTCTGCTGAAGGCGCAAAGGCCATAGTAAAGGCCATGAAAACGCTAGACCACTTGCATGACCAAGAGGTCAATCATACAAAGTGTATGCCTTCAGCAAGCTTTGCAGAAGTCGACTTGAGAAGGGTAGTAAATTGTGTCTCTCTTTTCCACTTAGATGTCTTTTCCTCCAAACCAATATGACCATAACATGGCCAAGCCTTCTAGCTGTCTGTCAAATAGCTGAGGTGGGTCAGCAGGGACATAAACAGAACACTTAAGTCCCTCTGTTACAGAAAAGAAGACGAGTAAATTTTTCTCAAACAGGACAAAGTTGGAGTGGTTTTGTTTTCGTATTTTTTTTTCCCCTCAGGTTAAGTGGGGTTAACATTTAGAAGAGAAGCACATTCCAGTGTGATTTCACCACTGAAAAGGAGCCATCCCTGGGGTGGAGTCCTGCAGCTGCTGGTAGTGCACATGTATTTTGCTCAATATATCCAAAGAAAGGATTTTGCAAGTAATCAAACACAGCTTCTGATGATACATCACAGTTTGGATAGGACGCTGAGGTAAAGTGTTCTTTTTCTTGCTATATGCATCAAGGAAGTCAAAGGACTTTTGCTTTCCCTGAGAACTGATTTTTTTAAAGCTGTACTGACTGTAAGGGGGAAAGAGAAGACATCTTCCTCACCGCAAAGGCAGAAGGCTGATGGCACCAGACCAGAGGGAAGATCTCATTGCATCAACAATCTGTCATGCTGCTCCTGCCCTTCACTTGCACACCTCTCCCTCAAGGACCATGCAGCACCACCTTGCTGGGTGCCAGGCTGAAAGATCCTGACTGCAGATCAGGAAGCTCTTAGGAACATCAGCACGTGCTGATATTCACCTGGCAGCAACCGAGTCAAGACAGAAGCCCCTTCCCTTCACATCACCCAAGCGATGACTGAACAGCTGATAGCTGTACAGTGCTACTGAACACATATAGCCAGACACCAGCTATTAATTTCTCACTTTTTTCCCCCCAATCTCCCCTCTTTTCACCCCTTGCCAGCTCACTTCATCCTTCCTTACAGCTGGCTGAAGCCACTTCATATCCTGCTGGCTTTATTCCAGCTGTCTTGACACAGTTTCTCCTATTTCTAATCGTGCATTTCCTGGCATGATCCCCATTGGAAACCTCCAGTTCTGATAACATTCGATGACCTTTCCTTGATTATTTCACCATGGTGCTCTTCAGTCCCTGATAGGTTCTAAAACTGGGATTTGCCTTCCTGGAAAGCCAGACACTCGGGGTGAATGACTCATGAGCCTTGGCATGCGGCTCCGACAGCCTGGGACACAAAGGCAGTACCTTCCCCCACACGCAGTGGATCTAACAGTAGGAAGTATTATTTTGCAGGGCTGTGCTCGGTGATTTCCTAGAAAAGCAACAAAAATGCCACATATGTTTGTGTTTCCATGTGAATTCGGCACAAGGAAATCCACACAGGCCACATGCGGTTCAGAAATTGTAGGTGTTGTGAGCCTCGTGTCTGCATAATGTCTTGCCATTGGTATGCAGTAAACATTCCACATCTTTAGGGGAAACTCCCACATAACCGGGAGAAGGAGGGTTTTTAAAACCCAAGATCCTAACATCAGCGCAAAGGCAGGATCGGACAATAAATTTTACATCTGCAGAGGGAGCATCCAATTTCACTAAATTGTTTTGATATGCTACTTTAGTGAAGCGATTGTGCAAGAGCAATCGTAGACAAACAACAATAAAATAAAAGGCTTGGTGACATACGAATTCTGAAGAGAGAAAGATGCCTTAGAGTTATGGCTCTGCCAACGACCAGGTCACACTGCAGAAGTCAGCAAGGCCAGATTTCTACCCAGCTTTGCAGCTCACAATCAGAGCCTTGTTCGGAAAGGAAAATCTCTCTTATCTCAGTACCGAAAAAAAAAAAAAAAATCAATGGCTATTCCAGAGCCCTCAGCTTGGAGCATGACACTGAGCAGTTGCTAAATCATATCCTCCATGTCAGAAGGACCCTGACGTGTACTGCCTCTGGGATAAATTTTTGCCTGTCACATGGGATCATGATCATACTTGTTTCTTTGTCCTTCTGCCATCCCCCTCTGAGATGAGGACAGATGTCCCAACTTTGCTTTATTTTTCTTCCCTAGTTTATATTTGATTTTAAGCAAATGTTTTCTAAATAAAAAAATCTGGTTCAAAAAGTAGAATACTTCAATCTGAAAGACAAAGAACACGAAGAGTATTCAAACCGACACAAGAATGCCTCCATGCAATCAACCCAAATGCTCCCTTAGATTTTCTGATAAAGAAAAACTCAGATTTTTATTCAAGTCTGAATCGAGATTGAAGATTTAACATTACCTCAAACATGCTAGGGAAAAAAAAAAGACATAAATGAAAGCTTTTCCCAGAAGAACCACCTGCTTCTTGCAGCAAAGTGGCCAGTGTCATCTTTCAGAGCAGGATGGCCTCAAAGAGATCCGCCCAGCCCACTTGACACGCACTGAATGACTGAATACACCCACGCCCCTTCACAGCAGGGACCCACCAACTGCATGAGTTTTAGTCCTTTTTGGGAAATAAATATACGGCGTGCTCCCCAGTTTCATGTCGCAAACATCATATAAATAGAAACTTCTACACGTCAGCACACAGCAGATGTATACAGGCCGACACTTAAGCAGCACACACCTCATCCCCCATCCATCCGTTGATTCCCAAAGGGCAGAACAATTGTGGAAGGCACCAGAGACCAGGGAGGTGTCAGAGTTCCTCCAGCTTCCCCATATGTACAGACAACCCAGAAACTTTGGGCCAGGGAGAGCACGAGACCATAAAAATTTCCATTACAGTATTACTGGGGGAAAAAACCATGCATGATTCAACACACCTCTGAAGGAGTCATGTGGAGAAACATTATATGAGGAATTAAAAAAAAGAGCCAGGAGGTCATTTATATTGATTCCAGGCTGAACTTTGTAGATTAATTATGGGGAAAAAAAAATAGGTATTGACAGCTCATGTTGACTCTAAGCTGGTTATTAGAACAAAGCAGGCTGAGCGTGATCTTTAGAGGAAATAGCTTCTGATAGGGTCCTGGTGCTACGTTTCTTAGGTAACTGGACTCTGGCCAAACCATCTGGCTCTTCTGCATTTCATTCTAACAAAGAGGACCTCACAAAGCCTGGAAGAAAATCCTGTACACAAGAAATGTAAGAACTGTGCTCAGAAATGTGCCACTCCAGGAGATACTGGATATATTTCAGAAGGATTTAAAGGAAAGAAGGTAGGGAAATTAAAAAAAGAAATCCTGAAAAAAAATGCTTATGACTGAGAAAAAAGCAGGACAGCCCCTGCATTGTGATGCCATGGGGTTTTGCATTATTTGACCCTATGTAGGAAACAAGCATCTTAGCACTGAAACTGAAGGAAAGCCTCTTTCTCTTGGGGAAGAAGAGAACAGCAGCCTCGGGGTTACAGTTCCCAAGACAGCATCTTGGCTCAGTTTAGAAGAGACCAGGTCAAGAGGGCAACTTGCCTGCCTTCTTTCCATCAAAACTAATGGAGAATTATTTAAACCTGAACCCTACAATGGCTTCCTCTAATATAGAGACACCTAAGCAAAAGAGTCCCAACCCAAATCACAGCCTGCTCATCTCCAGCCAGTTCAGCCATCAGGGAAACCACAGGTCTTCCTTAAAGTCCCCGCACCTCCTTCCACTTAATCTGCTGCCTTTAGCCTCAGTTGGTAAAGCAAAATTGGATTCATAGGGATGCCCATGGTGGGAAGCAAGCATGTAACTGTCCTTAGCATCTACTCATTTCTAGCAGCATCAGCACACGCAGACTCTGAGTGTGCCATGACAAGCCTGTGTTGAGCTGACAATCACAGAATATGTGGCAGGCAAAAGGGATAATTAGGGTTCTCAGCAGATGCTCCTAATCTGCTCTCCAAGGCAGGTGGGAGCTTATTGACAAATTCCCTGAGTTCAGATGGGTGTCAGAGGTGTTCCTCCCCATCTCAGGACAGCCAAACGCTCTGTCATGTCCTGCATAGCCAAGTAACATCATGGCTCTCCTCTTCATCAGCCAGGCACAGGAACAAGCAATGACAGGACATAGCAGAGACAGACTGACCTTTGCCAGCTCTTGGGCATCCTGTGACATCTCATTTCTCTGTCAAGGCTCATCTGTTTTCATTCAGGTTTGTACCTGCGCTGGATTTGTGGTAGTTGTTCCCATGCAGAGAACAACCCTGGCTTGTTGATGTGACCCACAGCCGCTGTTATGCGAGGCGAGAGGACCTGTTCCCAAAAGGACAGGCAAAAGCCTGCAGGACAGAGAGAGCAGGACAAAGTTTGAGTGCTCCAAGGGAGCCACAGAGTTTGTCCTGCAGATGAAGAAGTAGAGCCTCTCTGGGCCCCAGTCCAGGAGCGTTGAAGATCTCCCAGCTGTGTATATGTATGCAAATATAAACAATCGTAACACTATGAAATAGCAGCTTTCGCACCTGCTATGCTCAGAGCTTTCAGTTTTCATCATCTTGGGAACCTTTTACCGAACTGTGGACTCCAGTACTATGCCAATGGGTTGGGTTAAGTAAGCAGCTCTGATGCTATCATCAAGCTTCCCTTTCCTTTTTCTACTCTTCCAGCCTCGCAGCAACGTCAGGGATTACCCTCTGCTTCCAGTTGTTCAGGCAGTTAGACAAAGTGCCCTGCCAGCTTCCAGCACCCCGTGCGCGAGTAGGAACGGCAAACGGTGGTAATCAAAAGACATGAGAGATCAATAGAGCACATTATCAGAGTTAAAGCCAAAGAATGCTTAGATGCAGGGCTGCATTCCTCAGGCACCTCTGTACCAGCTCTGCCTTGACAGAGCCGTAGAAACATGCATCACCACCTCTCCTCTCTTTCCCACATCCCAGCTTCTCACTTGGTTTTAATCTCAGCAAAACAACTCCTCTGTTGCTCGCTTTTATCATGAGCTCTGCAACGAACTGAATTTACTTCACCTCACCTGGGGTGAGGACCAAAATCCAAAGGCAAAATTTTTTGCCTTATCCAGAACCTTTTTCTCTGGAAAAGCGGTTCTAAAGATGCTGGGAGTAAGTGAATCAGCTTTTCGTTTTGATTTTTTTCAGCTTTGGCTGTACTAAAATGATGGTTTGCTTCAAGTGAAAAATGTGAATGAAGATCAGAAATCTTTTGTATTAAAGTAAATTACAGATGTGCAGGCTGAACCAATCTAATCAATCATTGGTACCAAAAGGAGCTGGTCCCCTCGCTCATGCTCCCCCCGTTTATCCTCTCTGCCACAGCTCCAGTGCTCAGTAGACCTGCACTGAACGAACTCACTCCCCAAATACAGCAAACCTGCTGCTGACAGGTTGTCACGGTGCATCTTCCCAGCACAAGATCTGCCAAGTGCCAGGACAGAAACGGGAAGACACAGCTGGAAGCAGGGAGAGGATATAACAGTTCATTGCTGCCAGAAGGAGAAAATCAGCTGAGCCACGGGGTCTAAAATTCACCCTCACAACTCTGGCTGCCAAGGTGTGACTGAAACAGGGCAGAAGACAGTGAACAGAGCTGGAACTTGCACACCTCCTAGCTAGATGGTATAGCATTTCCAGTCCCCCTTGAAACCTCATCTTGCTCCCTCTCACCAAGTTTCACTGAGAAATGGAGCGAGAAACTGCGTTTTGTATTACCAGTTCTATCTCCCCTCCTGCTGCTAATGATTTGACTGCAGAAATCTTCAAAAACTCCCAGGAAATACGTATATCCAATTTCCAATGGGAATAAAGTCCCAAAAGCCCCTTTGGCTGTATTACCATAACAGCCCATATACACAGCCTGACACAAAGAAATAACAGCTATTTACTGAGCGGTATAAAGATCAGTTTAATGCTAAAAACACTTCCAAACATTGCTGAAACATTAACTAATCCACTCTCACAGCAGTTCCTTGTGGCAAATCAAGACCATTCTTTCTGTGTTGAAGGGAGATTTAGAGCAGACTTTTTTCTATATGCAGCAGCATCTCCTCATAGTGGTTCTAAAAAACTGTTTGTGCAATTAGGGAGTCCTTTGGGGATGGACCAGATTCTAGAACTAGGGCTGACAGAAACAGACACCTCAACTAGATACTTGTTAAGGCGGGGATGGGGAGCTGGCACTTCTCTCACAGATCCAGACAGTACCTTCCACCAAGAGGAAGCAGCTATTTAATCACAGTCAATTGTTCTGAAGCAAGCATAATTTTGCTCTTTTTCATTTCATGGGCATGATTTAAGGATGAGAGGGTCAAATACCACATAACATGCTCCTGAACTCAGCCAAAAACACAGGATACAGTAGTTGATTGTAGAAAATTGCTTTCTACAGATACTTCATACTGGCTCTCAAAACTATTTTGGTTCATGGTGGTTCAACCACACTGAAACTACTCTGGTGATCTGCTTTGGAAATTGTAGGTATAAGTGTCAGTACACTGCGTCTTCACTCATGTATTTTTACATTTTAGGAAGCAACTACCTATAGAAACAGCCTATTCTCTATGTGATATAGTTGTTCCACCCAACAGAATATCGTATATATCTGAAAAAAATATACATAGACACACATAAAGCTCAAAGAGCAAAGCATCCTACATGCTGTAAATCATCTAGGATCAGTTTCTCCCTTACAGCTGGCTATCACACATCTCCCAGGCACCCTGGTATCTGAGGGCGGCTGCCTCTTTGCTCTGATGCAAGAGCAGCCACGCACACATCAGCAAACTGTCCTTCTCAGTACTTATGGGGCCACCCCAAAAGTCTCTGCTGTGGAGGGTTTGTTCAAGGCAAGAAAGGAATGAGTGACAGGAAAGCAGATAAGGAAGTAGTGAAGGAAGCTCTGTTAAGCAATACCCCCCATGGCAGTGGGCAGGCAAACAACCGCTCACTTTACAGCTTCTGTTTGACCTCAGGAATGGGAACCCAGAGGCCTGGGTTCCCTGATAATAAACATCCCACTTCATCTTTTAGAAAACTACCTCCAGACCATCTCATATGCCACCGTGATTCACCACACACAGCAAATGAATCTCAGCATGTATGGTGAGGAGTCTACCTGCAAACCTAGAGAAGCTGGCTTTCATTGTGGGTGGGACTATCGGGGTCTGCAAGTCCCTTGTGCTGAGAGACTGCAAGCTGAGGAATTGCTCAGCAGATGAAGCCAGGGTGGAAGAAGCTTGAGGCATATACACCTGCGGCTCTCCTGGACACCTGGCCCACAAGGGTGTCCGCTTCTCCCAGCCTTAAGAAGGAAGCACATGGGCTGAAGCATAAGAACAACACACCAGGAAAGACTAAATGAGAAGTAAAAGCAGCTCTGGGGACAGCTCTCTACTGGGCTTACCTTTGCATGACCAAATAAAACAGCTTCATTTTTAATCACCAGGGCAGAAGCAAAGATTTCTGGGGCACCACGTCCCTCCTGGACCTGCTCCCCATGCTCCTGCCAGGCCACAGCCAGCAGGTCCTCGCAATAGGACACAGCACCAAGACGTTTTGTTTTGTTTCCCTACTCACAGGGCAGCAAGGGACCCAGGTTCTCTTCTCGGCAGGGATTTGGATAAACCACACTGAGCTTGCATTGGGCATCTCAAAATTAAAGGTGGCAAACATGGCTATGCTGCACAGCAGGATTAGTGTCTTCCCACACAAGTCGCCTCTCTAGTGCTCATTTTAGTTCCAAATCTACTTGTGTTTCTCACAAACTGGCCATTATCTCTGTTTCTTCATGGAAGTTACAGGCAGGAGATGCAACCGACAAAGGGCTGAGATTATACCAAATGTTGGTCCCACATAGGGTAGGCAAGAATCCCACCACTGGGATCATCTGCTGTTATTTTAGGGTAGCTCTAGAAATGTCTCTAATCCTTTCTGCACTGGTCACTTCAGACCAAGGTAAAGGCAGGGGTCATGTAGACAGCAAGGCTGGGTGGGAAGCACCTTACTAGTCCAGCTAGCAGGACACTGGTGCCGTTAGCAGGTAGGAATCTGCTTACTCCTTCCTCTTTCCACTCCAAGATGAGATTTGGGTGCTAAGCCCAACCGAGAAGCAGCAAAGCAGCAACAAAGTCCCTGGAGGTAGCCATCTGCCATGCTCTAGCAGAAGCAAGTGACATCCCATGCACAGGTTCAGCTGCGCCGGCCAGAGATAGGAGGAAGCCATTGAAGCTCTGGACCTTTTCTTAGTTGACGCAGTTATTCCTTTGGGCTCAGACCAAAGTCCAGGCCATGGACAAAGCCTTCAGGCCCCTTGTCCACACCGAACTGTCCCCAGAACCTCCTGTGGGTGTGCCACCAAAGACAGATATGCAAAGAAATCTCCTATTTTAAACAAAACAATAATTCAACAAATGCACTGAAATACTTTTGTTAAACACTGAATGGGGGAAAAAAGAAAGGTTTTGAAATGCCTAATTTAACATTTTTGAAGTAATGAGTCACCAGGAATACCTTGGGGTATTTATAAAAATCTTTGTTTAAATAAAGGGTGTAAATAGAGCTAAGGTTTTTATTGAAAGTGAAGACAGAGGGGTGGGATCTGCAGGTTCCTGTTTGGTTGTTGCTGGGCGGGTTTTTGGGAAAGGGGGATTTTTGAGTTTGTATCCAGATTCAGGAAAAAGAGAGAGACACACAAATTCTTGAAATTTACCACAGGCCTAAAACACCGTCCCTGAGCATCTCTACTCATCACCTCCAGCGCTTCTATTTCCCCATCAAAACTGTCATTTATCAAGCAAGCTTACATCCACAGTCAGCTAATTAAGGCTGGATTTAAAGAGAGGAAAAAACCCCAACATGCTAAAGGTTGCAAGCAATGAAACCCCAATGGGAACAGACTCTGGAAAATTCAACCTTGTGCTGGCCAAGAGCTTTCCCCCGTGTAATACTTCTGGAGCGGACGAGCCAGTAAACAGCATACCAAGCTGATGTGCACCGTATGACAGAAACCTGTGAGCAGAAAACACTCCCAGCCCTCGCCTGCAGGGACTCTGCCAGGGATATAGGAGTGGGGAAGACAGCCACTCTGGTTTTGGTCTTGCCTGGTGTTTCAGTTGGACCATATTTTTGTCCCGTCATTGCCTCCTATGCTGAGAAGAGATGCTGGGTTACTGCCCAAAAAACCTGGGAGAGGAGAGGGACAATCCATCCCCTCTGTGAAGACGGCGGCAGCATATCAAGATGCAGCAGAGCCCACAGCTACGCTTGTCCTTCAGCTTCTTCCCTGCGTGGTCCAATACTTCAGCCTGAAGCCACTGACGCAGATGTCAGAGTGAAGGGGACTAGGAAAGTTGGGCTCAGGCTCCACATCACCCCTGGTGAAGATGGCTAGCTGGCCACCAGGGATGGCAGGGTCACCACGGCATGCCCAGGAAGGCTCACCGCCCTTCTGTCTGCCACTGGGATTGTTTTTGTGCAAAAAGAACCTCCCCATGGAGCATACTGCAACTTGCCTGGTAGATTTTGGATCTCGTAGGTCTATAAGACACAGGGTGGTAGAAATAGAGACAAGAGATCAGATATCTGTTTGAGGGACGGGGACAACAGCTAACACCGGTCTCCAGGCATGTATGTCCACTCCAAACGCAACCGGCTCCAGAGCTGCCACTCTCAGACCAGGATTTTCTGAATCGTGTATGGAAATATACACATTATCTGTGCTAAGTGGAACTCCAGAGCTCAGTGGTGCTCTCAGGGCATAACTGAGGGACATGGCTTTAAGACTTATCTTGTCACTTCCATGTGGCGATTATAAATCCCATCAGTTGGATTCATAGATGGCAACTGGCTCCCTGGAGCTGAAGGAGTGCGATCTCGTCAGGAAGATCAGCTGGGAACACAGACTTAGCTCCAGAGGAGCAAGAAAGCAAGCATTTGGGCTGTGCTGCCTCTGGGCTTGGAGCGGTTTCAGCCAATCCCCCAAAACCAGTAGGAAGTGTCAGAGTCCAGCCCAGTGCAGAGAGCAAACATTTGAGTAAAGCAATCCCAGGAATTGAGGCAAAAGGACAGCACGGCTGGTATTAGAGCAGGGCAGGAAACAATGTTATCATCCAAGGAGAATGTGGTATTTTGCAATGTTTTCCTGTCCAAGATCAGTGCAAAAAGTCTTACTAAGAGTATTTGGCAAACCAACTTAAAAAAAGCGCTAGATATTAAGTGTTCAGTCTGTACAGGCCTCCCTCCCTAGTTTGGTCTTAAGTTTAAGGACGGAAGAGCCATTTTAACTCACAATTTTTCAGTTTTCTCAATGTTAAACAATACAAATCAAAAAGATAAACCAGTCCTGACTGCCACAGGCATCTCCCTGCCCAGGGTACCACCTGCGCTCATTGGGGTCTGCTCTTCCTGACCAGGGACATTACTTCTGCACCCACCCGGGGCAGGGTCCATCCTGCCTTCCCCGCTGGCTCCGCAAAGGGAATAGCCCATTAGAAAACCACTCACATGAAAAACAAGCAGGAACTATGGGCTTTCTGCTAAAATAAAGCCAGACAAGCAAGGTCTGTAACACAGCTGAAAATTACTCCATGGCTGCACGTCTGCAGCTTTGCTGTTGCACCCTAATCCGGAGGCCCCCCGGATACTGTGATTAAGAGACCATGAGACCAGCCAGGGAATGTAATAAATTCACAGACAAAAACTGAAATATGGTATCTGGAACAGAAAGGGCCCATGGAGGTCCTGAGCTGCAATGTTATACTCTGACATTACACAAATCCTTCGCCCTTACCTGTTTCTAGCCCCATATTTCTGGAAGGTTCTGTGACAACCTTCAAACGAAAGCCAGGACGCTCCTATGATTTCCCTACATTTCCCATCTCGGCTAACAGACTCAGGTTGCTTCTGTATGTATCTCCCGATCAATACTCCTCAGTGAGCAACCACACATATTTCCATTTAGAAAAAAAAAAACCAAACAAACCGGAAGCATTATGTGTTTCTTTAAAAAAGAGAGGTAATCCTCCTACACCGCACTAAAGAAAACATAATAGAAGCTGAACACAAGGGCCTGGGTGTTTTTCCCCTCCAAATAGCAGAGCCCTAGCCTTTCCACCTCTGCTCCAGGAATTAAAACATGGAGCTATGCCAACACCTCCCTGCGCAAGGGGTGACGATTCCCTCAATCATGGATTCAAGCTTTTCCCAGAGAAGAAACTCCAGGGGCTGGTGGTGCAAGACTCTTACGGTATCATCGCAATAACACAAGGAAACAGTGAAGAACAAGAAGCTGGCCAAGGGAGTAAGAGTAGGGCCATTGCCTGAGTAAATATAGCAAAGGCAGCATGAGGAGGCCAACCAGCAGTACGAGGAGGGGGAGACCTGCAGAGCCAAACCCCGCACACCCCACACGTGCATGAAGCATCCCAACTCTGTTATTTCAGTGACAGAGCACCCATTGCTGCAGGTTGCAATTAGCAAAACAATAAGGAACAAATGAGAGGGAGTCACAGGTGCACCTTGGAGCCAGGTTTGTACCTCAGCTAGCAGGAGGGGCCAAGGCAGAAGCTGGTGCTACAGAGCCTAGGAGATCCATCAGTGGCTGAGCTGCAGACCAGCTGCCTGCGCACCACCAAGTGATGGCCTTGACAGGACTGTCACAGTGAGCTGGAGCAGGGGACAGCTGCTTAGAAGAGGCACATGGGGATGGCAGCACCAAGGCAGGAGCTCAGGAAAGAAGCAATTCTGAACAGAGCCAGACCAGATGATTTAAGAAAGAAACGCATTTTCAAGAGAGGCATTCACAGACACCCCTTGTTGGGGCGGAAGAGAATTATGATCACAGTTCAATCTTATGCAGCAATAAAGCCCTATGTGAATTGCCAACCCTCCTCTGTTTGTGTGGATAACAGCAGAGATACAACCTGAAATCAAGTAGAGCTCTCCCTGTCCAGGGAGGCAACTCTGCATGCAGCCAATACTTGTGCTATTTGCGTTCAAGGCCCAGGGCTGGGGCTCTTACTGTAGTGACTTCTCCAAAAAGAAACCAAATTTCTCTGCATCACAGCCCCAAAGACAAAGCTTAAACCTGTTCACCCTAAAGATTAGTCATAGTAAGAAAAAGAAATTAAAAGCTGGTGGCTGCTGAGGCCCTCAGCTCAGGGTTGCCCAGTCCCTATGAGCTGGAGCAGTTGGAACAGAAATTAGAAGACGAGAGCATTTGACCCAGAAATGCATTTTACTCTTACTTGCACATAGTCCAGGACCCGCAAAGTTCAAAGATGCAAAATGGCTGTTCTTGTCCCACCCCTGCTTCAGCAGACCTGCAAGAGGGCCAAAAGACATGCCAGCATCAACAGAATGGGAAGAGGTACAGTTGCTTCAAAGGATAGGGAAACACACTGGAGCTAAAATCCTGCATGCACTGAAGGATGGATGGTGCTAGCTCAGGGCTCCTGACATCCTCTCCACAAGCCATGGCTGCCAGGATAGCCTTTTCCAAATGAGATTTCCACCCTGTTCATTTTGACAACACAGCCTTGCACCCTTGGGAAAAAGCAAGGAAAAAAGCAGCAGGAAGATCAAAGCTCTGCAAGTCCATAATATTTCATTAGTTCCTTCCATCTGTCACGCACCAATGACTCATCAGGAAATAAGCCCCCCCCCTTGAGAACCACTACCTTTTTGTTGCTGACTTCGGCTTGTGAGCAGCCATTATTGTGCGCCTTTATGGGTTATTTGTTCCATCTGAACGAGTTTCGGCTCCTCATTCACAAACCACCCCTGCTCCTTCAATTGGAGGGTGAGGAAGGGGGAGAGATGGAGGAGGATCTTGCTGTGCTTCTGTCATCTTTTTCACGCTCCGCTCGGTGCCTTCTGCATCAATGGAGACCTCAGGAATCCTCAGACTTTGTTCTCTTCTGCATGTGGGGGCTTTTCCTGCTAAAATAGCAGGTAGCAGCAATAACCCTGAGTACATACAATCATCCAAATCCATCTGCTGGGGTGAGAGAAAGATGCATCATGCTGCTTTTGGAGAAAGAAAAGCGGTTTGGGCGAGCAGGGGAGAGGAGGGGAAAGAGCCAGATTTCCTGAACACCTCTGAATAAGGTGGAGCAGAGGAAGATTTTTGTAATGAAGAAAACTGCCTTGTTCTGCTATTACTGGGATGCAAACAGAGGAATTTGGAAGGCTGATTGCACAGTCTGCCAATGGATAAACTCCATAAGATGCTGTGCTACGGAAGTGGAAGGGCTCCCACGCATCCATGGCCCTGTCCACTCCAAAGGCATTGCAAGCAAGCACCGTCCTACTTTCTCCAGAGCTCTGAGGCCCCTTCACACAGGTACGGTGGGGAAAGGCTGCAATGGCCCTGGCTTTTACTATCAATTAGGGATGCCCTACTGGAAGCATCTTAAAATGCTCAAGTTTGTGTTGAGCATCCATTTTAAAAAAAGGAAAAAACGAAATCAACAAACCAGATCCCACTCAATGGAATCAACTCAAGCATTCAAAAATCAGTCTCAAAATAACACCTGGTTTTAGGAGGGTTTGACCTTTTTCACTGAAATTAAGCTCCATGCCTGAATGCAGGCTCAAGCAAATCAAGAGAACCTTTTTTACCCAAGTCTCTCAAGACACCAGGCCCAAGCAGGCCACCCTGCCCTGGGCACACATCCCTCAGTTACACGGGTGGGTGCATGCAGACACATGCTCCCATCTGCATTTTTCATACATGGCTCTTTCAGCATAGTGCGGCTCCTCAGTGAAGGATAAGCCGGCTCTATTCTTCGTTAGGGCTTTTGTTGATGCTCTGTTGGCGACTTTGCATGAACAGTACCCTCTGTGCTCAACACCACGCTGGGTAGTGGCTGGCTCTGAAAAGGAAATTGCTCTTGCTCCTTCACCCTGGGGAAGGATGCCTGCACGCATCAGCTGCTTCTTTCCTCTGACCCATGCCTCCCTCTTACCCCGCTCTATCTGTCTCTGTAATTTGGGGCTTGCACTTCATCCGCCCTGGCATTGCCTCTGCCAGCAACTGCAGATGTTCAGACATGGCTATTTGGCTGGCCTGAGTTTCTCAACTGTGTTGCAGGTAGAGTACCCTCACCCCCTCCGTTCCCAGCCCTGCACTTATTCTCTACAGTCCCTGATGTGTCTTCTCCTGTTCCTGTGGTGAGCCAAGACCACCTGGAGTTTGCAAACAAACCTTCATATCACCTGCTTCAGAAAATCTTGCTCGCAGTGCCCTGGGCCTGGACTGCACATGGCAGAGCAGGACCCCATTTTGTACACAGACATGCACGCAGAACCAAATTACTTGAACGATCTCTTTGGTCTACTTATGAGATGTGATGCGAGGTGCAACAAGCTGGAAACACCGCATATGACCTCCACCTCCAAAAAAGCAGGAAAGGGCTAGTATGGCAAAACCAAGCATTTTCCTCATTCCATCCCCGAAAGAGGAGTATGTTTCCCCTTATTTAGCGAGGCACTAAACCCGAAGCACACCCCTGGGGAAGCCTTCCTTTCTTGGGGAGTATTTCACTCAGACTAGTACCACGCTGTCGCTCTTCCGTCCGGCAGCCTGAGCTTCTGTGTACAGAGGAACAACAATGCTTTCTCACGCGAAAGGCCATGTGCACCAAGCAGTCAGAGCGCAGGAGGATTTTGAAACCAGCGCTTTACTAAGGTCTCTCTTCCCTAAAGCTTTGCCACCCACACTCAGCAATTTCAGTGGCCAACTTCCTTCAGATGTCATTTGGCACCACTGCCCTGCTTGAGCTCACCTGCTGCCCCCTCTATCGCGGGTACAGTTTCTTCTAAGCACCTACTACAAAGCTGCGTATCTCAAGCTATTCTTCCCTTTTAGCTGGGTCTTCTCCTTCGTCTATTAACTACACAGTATTCACAGGATACAGGGTAGCTCCAACACAGCCCCAGAAGTTCCATTCTGCCATAGGTATTTCCTGATCCTGGTGGTTTCAGAATGTTTAGCAAACACAGTAAGTCATTTACCCCTTGCTCCTTCATAAAGCTATATAACAGGCTTCTAAAAATCAGCGCTACTGCCACCACTATTACTGTGAATCTACTTCAGCTTTACAGAACAGCATCAACCCTGCAAACAGTCATGCCTCTGTCCTACCACAAAGTATCTGAGTTCACACCATGCTGACAGTGAGAAAAGGAGAGCAAAGCTGCTTGGCCAAGGCTGCACATCAGATCCAGATAAAAATCCTTGCTCCCAGCCTTCAAGCCAGTGTCCCTCTCCACCAGATCAAGCAAGGGTATCTGGATTTTGAGGCCCATCCATTCCTTCAGCAGAAAACAAGCAAGCAAACTCATGCAAGGTTTCTGTGTATCCTGCAGATCTCAGAACAACATTTTTAGGCATAAAGCAATTCAGAAGAATTTTAAACCATCTCTAACCCACAGTGCACCAGCCGCAGTCTCGTCTCGGAAGAATAGCTGCCTGGCCTGAACATCAGAGCGGATTATTGTCCTGAGGGTGCAAAGTCGGAGATGAGGCTGCTGCACGTCATTAAGCAAACAGATGGAGAGACAGCCCCAGAGGCTCAGACGAAGCCTGATGCTTTCTGGCTCCGAGAGTGCTTGTTCCAGAAGCCGAAGTGGCTCGAGTGCTGTGAAAGGAAAAGATGTGGTCATGGGCTGCAGCCTCAGAGGCTCAATATGATTGATGATGAGGAACAGAGGCGAGAAAGGGACAGAGGCCTTTTGCTTATAAGCAGCTCACTGGGAGCAAGCATGCCATGGGGCTCTGCTGCATGAGTTCAGAATGAATCCAAGCTGCCCAGAACAGGCTCACCGGTGCTTGGTTGAAAGGAGAGCAGCAGTGATCATACTGAACACCGTTAGGCATTCAGACTCAGCCACCATTTTTGGTACTGGAAGCTGCAGGATCTTGGGGTGTGCATTTCTTAGCATTTTGCTTTGTAAGACTAACATTTTAAAAACAGAGTTTTAGAGGAAAGAAATGTGAATTACAGCTGTATTTGTAGGAATGTCTCTATTTCTCATTAGAGTTCAGCTACATTTTCATGTATATAAGCAAATAGTGCAGTTCTGCTTCCCAAACAGGGCTTCACTTTCACTTGGCGCAGAACTGCTGCCCCTCTATCAGTGTTAGGTCAACAGAGTGACTTGGTGCATCTTCGCCGGACATTCAGCACCTTTGCAAGCCAGCACATTCCTGAACTGCCAAACATGTTGCTGTGCTCTGGGCCACCCCTCCCTACCCTTCCTTCCACCATATGCTTGTTCGACAGCAAGGACGCTCAGTTGTAGCATGAATGCAAACAGAAGCCAACCTCCCCATTTCTGTTAGCAGCAGCTCTCCACCGCACCACCAGTGCAGGGAGCAAGATGAAGCAGGATCACCTCCTCTGCACCAGGGCCTTCCCCTTCCTGAGGGAAATGGATAAAAGAAGATGCTAGAAGCCAGGCCATTTCTACTCCCTCCTGGAAAGAGCAATCATTAGAGCAAACCTGGTAAGGAGGACCAAGCTTGTTCCTTCTAAATATGTTCCTGTAGCTGCCTTGTAGTTTTCCCAGCTTGTGTACTACTCAAAGGTATAAACCAAACAAGGAGGTGGCAGCTTCCTCCACAGAGTCACAGCTATCAACACTATCAACTAGGCAGCTGGCCCAGCTGCGAGTAGAGGACTGAACTAGGAGACCCTCCAGAAGTCACTTCCCACCTGAATAATTCTCTACTTCTATGGCATTCCAGAACTAAATCCAAGTCAATATGAAAACAAAAACAGTCCTTGCACAGTTTTCATTTCACTTCTGACTATAATCATTAGTTAGGACCTTTCTATAAGTTCTCCTGGACTTTCTGTTTTGACCTTCAGGGCTCAATTCCAGAGGAGTCAAAGGAAGCCCAGCAAGGTCTTGCAGCCAGATCAGGCTCTTGAAAGAAGATGAATGATGTCATTTGCTCAAAGTCCTGTTCAGTCTCCAGACAAATGGAAGCCACATCCTCCACTGAAGCATCTCATGGCCAGACATTTCTCCTGAGGTATCTGGGAGCCTGTTAAGGTCAGGACCTTGGCAGTACAACCTGCAAGTATAAAAGCAGGAACCTGAAAGCCGAGCTAGATGGAACTGAGCAAAGTTCTCTTCCAATCTTTTATTCAACATGAGCAACTGCATGACCTCCAGCCCCAACAAATCTCATGACTACACTCTGAAAAAGTCACTGCTTGAGAAGATGCTGCAATTTTAGAAACAGAGGAACAGCAAATGCTCTGGAGGTCTCCAGGTGGGGATGATGCAGCCTGTAACTTGCCAGAGACTTATTTCTTTTTTATTTAAAAGAAAAAAATGGAAGCATCCTATTTACCTGAGGGAGAATGATCTCATCCACCTACCCGCTTCTTAGCGGCTTTCATCATGGTTAGAAACCAAGTGATATCTCTGGGATGGCAGTGAACTTCTCACGAGGTTGTTCTGGCTGAATTCATGCTAAGCTGGTATTAATATCAGTTCCTTTATCTCCATTTCTGAAAAAGGCTCCAAGCATTAACAGCTTCAGTAATGATTCATAGATTTAAATTCCTAAACCTTTTGAGAACAGGAAATTAAAGCCAAGATGAACAATACCCACAGATTAATTATATTTAGCTGCTGTGTTTCTTGTTGAGAAACTCAGAGAACTGTTTAGTGGTGCTTTTCATGTGGCTGCCCCATGTGGAAACGATGGCAGCTTGCGTCTGAAGTCAAAATGGCAAACTAAAGGGGGGATGCAGGAAGACATTTTATTATTTTCCTTGTGCTTTCTGCTCTCCAGCAGAGCTCCTCCAGGCAGGAGCTTCTCACTGGTCTCCTCAGCACCAGATAAAAACAACTAAAGGAACTGTCCCCCATTACATTCCAGAAGGAAGACTCTGGAAACATTTGCAGAAGTAGGTCACGTTCGCTCCAGGCAGGCAGCAGCAGACAAAAGCTGGCCTCTGCCATGTGCCACTTCAGCAGTTGCTCCCTGGGAAAGAACCAGCAAAAGCCCGCAGCTCCCAGTATCTCCCTCCTCTTTTTGGGCTGAGGCATCCCTTTCTGCATTTCATCCATGACTGCGCTGAGGCAGGAATCAAAACCATCCCTCGGAGCCCTGGTTCAGTGCCCTAGCTGCTAGGTCCCTGCTCCTCTGCTCTGTCAGGGCTGCTTGTTGACAGCTGTTTCACAGAGCCAAGGATCCCAACTCTTTGTTTTTTCCTACTTCATTAGCTAAACAAACAATGACACCATATAAAATACCACCCGGCTCGTCCGTCTGGGAGATGCAAACCCATGCAAAACTATCTCAGAGACAATTTTAGAAACATTCTATGTCTCTGCCAAACGCGAACACTTGGATCAGTGTGGCGGCTGAGCACTCAGCTCCAGCTCTTGGAGAGCCAGCAGCACACTGAGCTGAGCCTGCTGTGAGAGGAGCTCTGGCCGGGAGCTCATGAGGACAGAGCATAGTCATCAAGATAGCAGTATTATAGCTCAGTTCCCTGGTAAGGCTTTCAGTTAAAAGGCTGTTGATGACCAAATTATCAGCAAAAAGTAATTCCTTGGGAATAAATTTGAGGTACAGATATTACCTCAGGCTTGAACTCTTAACAGAAGACTTTATAAGGACATTTAAGGCAAACACTGTAAAGCTGACTGTCTGGATGGGAGACAGATTTCCCCATAACTTTCAGCACCAGGTGTTTAAACCTAAGCTGCCATGGGAGACCAAGACTTTAGCAAAATACAGGAAGAAAGGCATCTTCCCCACACCCCCATGGGTCACACCCAGTGAACGGTCACTCCATGCACTCAGCCAGGAAGGGGTTATGGCTCCAGGACCCACCAGGAGCCTGGGAAGATAAAGGCAGTGGACGGACCCTACCGGTACTTGGAGGGGGAGACAGGACTGCACACTTAACAGCTCTTTGGAGCAGGGCTTTCTTCCTTTTTGTTTAATTCACATCAATCCCCCTGCGACAGAGGCACTAAGCACAGAAGTCCGTAGGCCCATCCACAAAAACCGCTGACACAAGGTGACAAAGTTGCTCAGCTGGACTAAACTTTTCATCCAAGATACCCTGCAAGGACTTGCCAGCTACAGAGGAGATCAGTCTGCACAACAAGACCCTTGAAAAGCCCAGACACATGGGGCTGTCCAACTTTCATCATCAGGGCTGCTTGGGCCAACATTTGTCCCAGCCTGTGGTGAAATGGAGCCAGCTCTACCATCCACACCGTGGGAAACTTTTCACAATTTCTGATGGGTTTGGATCAGATCTCCAAGGTTAAAGGCAAAGGGTTTATCCAGTCTAAGCATACACTTCTTCTAACATACGCAGCAAGCTGCTTTTGCCTCCATAGAAATGCTCCATGACGGATACCATAACCAGTACCTTCCTGACACCGTGCAGCCCGAGGCACTTTGATCACACCAACTCACCGTACAGAAATTGGCTTATCTGCTCATTGGGGACATCTGATGCCTGACTCAGAGAACCACACAGTTCAAACCACCCCCACAACTTAAAAATAGGATGAGCTACTTGCTGGAAAGAACTAGCTTTTCTACAAGCAGAATAAATAATTTACATGCTGAAGCAGGTAACTTCAGTTAGTGTTCTCCTATGCCTAGTCCTACTTTAGGAAGTCTCAGGAAGAAACGTGCCAGAAGCTAGAAAATTAGACTTGCTATTCATATTTCAATTGAGCTCAAAGCTCTCTCTAATCGGAATCAGTGAGTGCTTTTATTTGTCCCTGTTTGGTTTCCTGAGCTTAAGAAAGCTCTTGAAGATTTGCTTCACCTAACTCTGAGTCTCTGGTCTCAGCACCTCTGTCTGAGGAAGAAAACACTCAAAGTGATCCTCAGAGGCTGCCTGACCGTCTGCTTAAAGACAAAACCTTCCCTGCTGACCCCTGCACCAATAGCCACACAGGCACCACATCTTCTTGGCATCTGCTTTAGAGAGCTTCAGGAGAAATGGAAGTGTGCAGAAAAACCTTGGCATTGCCCACGCTGCTCTGTGCTGAGTTCCAGTTTGACTCCTCCAAGTTACCCACCCAACAAGGCAGCTTCACACACTCCAGCTCTGACTTCCCGCTCTCCAGGAAGGATCTCATGAACTGACCCTTTCCATGCCATGAACAGTCAGACGACAAGCAGGATTCCTCTGCAGTCAGGACACCAATATCCAGCCTCACCATTGCAACGACCTCCTGCCAGCCCAAGGCATCTCCCCTTGCACTATTAGCACAGTGCTCGTGACGTTGCTGAGCATCCCAACCCCTTGCAGCAGAAGGCAACAGCATCCAGCCATTTCCTGCTGCCTTTCACTTCCAGGAGATTTCCTCAACAACGCTCAAACATTTCAGTAGAGCTACATATGAACAGAAGCTATGAAACTCAGCTACAGAGAACACCTCTTGGCTCGTATTGACTTGCTGTAGGAACAGGGTGTATATTTGGGGGTGCAGAAAAAGTCGACACAACCAAACCTACGAATGCAGGAGGCTGCATTTTCTCTCTAAAGCTTCCAGTCCCTTCTACACCCCAGTGATACTTGCTGCTTCTGCAGCTCAGCTGACAAAGATGCCTTCTGCAGTCCAAAGTAGAAACAGGCAAAGTGGCTTTGATTAAGCCACAGATTTAATAAAACTGAAAGCATCATCCAGAAGCAAAAAGATTGTTTCAAAAACAAGAACCAGGAAACCAGTTTCTTCTAGCATATATTTCCATCAGTACCAATACTACTTTTTTGACTAAGCTTGTTCCCAAATTCACGTTTGAGCAGTTTGATCCTTAAAAACCAAAACAAACCCCACAAAACTATTTACAGCATTAGGAAAAACACTACAAGACAGAAATCTGCCCCATTTATCACTTAGCTCCAGCTTCTTGGCCAGCTGTGAAGACTGACATTTTAAGGTTTAGAAAGAATTCCTTCATTCTCCGTGAGAAACCAGCATGAAGCAGATTAACCTGCTAAAAAGCTGTAGTATTAGGCTTCTAGTGACATGCAAGGCCAACTGTGAGGGCTGAGTATTTACAGATATAAGGGTCTCCAATGTTTCAGAAAGATTCACTTGGGAGAAGAGAGGTGAGTCAAAGTCATCTGCCTCTTCAGCTGGCATCTCAGTACTTTGCCACTGCCTCAAAACTTCCAGGTTGGCCTACACGCTTACAAGTTCCATTCATTAAGTGTTTGGGCGTTTTTTTCCCCCCAGAGATATCATATTGTCTCCTTTTTACCTCAAAAGACAATGAGTACAAACACAACACTAGAAACACTGAAAGACAACTTTATACTTCACATTTTCTTTTCAGGTCAGCCATATTGGATTCTCTTGTGTTCACAGTGGAGTTTTTTTTCTCCACATCAAATACAGAAATATCTACTTATGTGCAGAAATACCAATGACACAATGAATGCTCTGATTCAGGTGCTCTCGCCTCACACATGGGGGTTGACTTTACATGTCTGTACACATGTTCCTCTAACTCAGCCCACAAGCACTACAGTTTCAACATCCCTCTGACCCTGCAACACATGGCACCCTGGCAAATGAGCATGGGCATGAAAGTCAAGAAACAGATGCTGGAAATTTCCACATGTTTGCTGAAATCACATGCTAGTCCAGCCCCCTCTGCCCCTTTTCCCTGAGGAAACTCAGCTGCAGTTCAGAGCACCTGCATTCAAGAGCTCTAGTTAACATTAGTTCTCCTTCCTTTTATACCACATGTTGGAGACCTCCCTCCACCTTCTGTGCAAACACTGAAGACAGGACACTTGAAACACGCACAGATGCAAGAACCCACTCGGTGCCAGATCCTCTGCTTCCCAGTGACTGCTCTCGCCCTGAGCATGAGGTACAGAAAGCAGGGAAGCTCAGGGAGTTTTGCCAGACCAAAGTCACTTGCACACCACTTTCAGGAGCTGAGCATGATTGAGGAAGCATCTCTCCCCCAGCTGTAACTCTGAACCAAAGTTAGGCAAAGGCAGCAATCCCCAGTCCGATAGGTAAGCCGACCCCCTGCAGTACTGCGTGTTCCCTTATGAGCCTACAAACTTGCAGCAATGAGCACAGAACAACTCCATCAACTTCCACCCTCTCCTTCGTCCCCTTCCGGAACACGCATGCCATCAGCTAGTCACAAACATCATTTCTTCCCCCTGCCCCCAGGCCACACCAAGGGGTCTGCGCATGGCCCATTTCCACTTGGGAACAGACCCAGGAGCAGTGGGAGAGAGAACATCTTTGCAGACCACAGCTGCCTTACCATTTGCAGCACTGGTACATGTACTCCGGGTTTTGGAATATCATCTTATCCCTAAGCCTTGTGCAAATTCAGCTCTGTCCCTTCCCAAAACACAGGCAGCACTGCCCACCAAATTGAGAGCTTGCTATGACAGCAAAGTGTTACTGCCTTACAGATGGCTGTCCCAAAGCAAAGTGGCCAAGACACAACTGACTTCACATCAGCCTTGTGGAACTAATTACACACAAAGATACTTAACACACACAGACAAGCAGATTCACACATTCCTGATGGCAGAGCAGAGCTGCTGCCTGGCTCCAACCCCTCCTTACCCCATCCCTGCTGAACAACTTCAACTGCCTCCCTTCTTCCAGGGAACCCATTGCTTTTTGGATATGTTGGAGAGTGCCTTTTCAGACAGCAGGCTAGCACAGCAGGGCTGGTGAGCACAGTGACACCACACTTACCGCAGCTCTCCTGCCACCAGATCTCCCAGTCCCAGGCTCCCCAGGAGTTGAGGAAGACAGCACCAGACACCGACTAAACAGAAAAGACTTCCTTCTCTCCCAGCCACTGCTTTATGCTTTGCCCTTCAATTTGCTTCCAAACCTTGTCCTCAATCAAAGCTCAACTCTGTTCAGGTGCTGAGAGCAACCCACAGTCCCCTTCTAGGAGATTTTACTCTGCCAGGGTGTCCCACCTGATCCCAATCTCCCCAAAGCCTCCCAGGCACAGCTTACCAAATTTCCCACTACCCTGCTGATTACTCAGCTTCCTGTGTCTCAGAGTTAACTCAAACTACATGTCCTAGGACCCCTTTGCTTTGCCAAGCACCACCCAGCAGCAAGGCCCACTCTTACAGCACCCTGCAACCAGGTCCCCCCCCTCGCTGCAGAAGGGTGCCAGAATTATTCCAGGGAGCTGAAGCTAAAGCAAGGGTTTGCAGGGTGAAGGCAATGGCCCAAGCCGTGCTGAAGCAGTGGGGGCCCACGGTAAGGCCAGGCTCCTCAAAGCCTGACCTAACCCAGCTGTCTGGGCAGGACAATGTCGACTCACCAAAAGCCCCCATTTTTCATAAAGTTGATTCTTTATATGTTCAGTTGGAAAATTGAAACAGAAACCACCTGTTGGGCAGACTTGTACAAAGCCTGCATTTCTGTGTTTTAAAGGTACATTTAAATTGTTTACTTTTGACAGTTTTCTAGGAAACAAAACACAATTGAAATGAGGACTACATTTTGATGGCCTCTATTCTTTTTGGAATGCTCTTCACCAGAAAGCTGAATTCAGGGTTTTGCTTTGCTTTAAAGAAAAAAAAGAGAAAAAAAACCTCAGAACTCTCCAAATTCCCCATGAAAGAGAAAATGTGGCTTTTAAGCGATTTATAAGGGATACCTTTCACATTCAAAGGGCAGAGAGCTACACCAGGGCGGGGCCCTTGTGTGATCCTTCCCATCCATGAGCAGCCACCAGAAGACTGAGTATTCTGAGGAGACCCTCACTGCCTCAGAGCAGAATGAAGGTGTGCTTGCAGGGGTGGGTTTGCAGGTTGTGGCTCCAGATACTTGCAGCGCCCTTTGATAGCCAATGTAAGATCACCCTGGTGGAAAGTAGAGGCTCCGTCTGGCTAAATTAACAGGGAAAACCCCAACATTTTTTTCCTGATGCAACAGTTGAGAGGGAGGTTTGACATCCGCTTATCTCAAACCCAGCACTTCAGGCAGAGGGGAGGCTGGGTCCAGCCCTGACTTCCACTCCACTTTTAACCTTCACAAACACTTAGCAATCTCCTCCTCCTGTAACAACTCAAGTCCCTAGAGGATTAACCTGATGTGAGGCCGATGAAATCACTGTATCAAGTTTCCCCATGGTCTATCAACTATCCTCTATTGCCCGGCACCAGATCCTGCAGAAGCACGCTAACACTGAGGGAAGGGTCATATGGCGCAATTCTACCTTATGCAAAAATTATGCAGCAACTGTACATAAAACATTGAGTCCAACAGAAAAGTACAAACACAGTACATTCAGTATCAGCCGGTAGGGAGGGAATTTTGTATATTAATTTACTCCCACCCAAGGCAACAGCATTTTCTGGAATCAGCGGTACCCTGAACAGGTATTTCAGAGCACAAGACAGACAAGCCAGCACTTCCCCAACCATGCCTGCTCACTTTGCCACCAGCTCCTTGCACCTCCCTGGCCAGGCAGGAATGATGAGATCTGCAAGGTCATTCGGCACTGGGCAGCAGTTGCGGCACACTGTGGACGATCTTCAACACCCTCATGTGTAAGATGGGATGCCAACAGACAAAGAGCCAGCCAGAGACAACTGGCGTTCAGACAGGAAAAAGTTCTGATGTTCTACCTGAATTTATGAACTTCAAAAGTGTGCCTGGTTTTGAAGAGTGATGATAATCCAGCAGGATTTGCACAGAGCCACCGTGAGAGGTGAGAACAGGCACTAAATACAATCCTACGTGTCTGAATTTTAAGCACTCCAGTTGGATCTTTTTAGCTTTACAGTGACAAACTTGGCATCATCACTCCCACAGTTGTCTGCAATTAACAGTTGCCACATTCAAGCCTACTTGCGTTCATTAACGTCCAGGTCCTGCCTGACATCCCACTGAGGCTGCACATGAGAAGCAGAGTAGGCTAGGAGATGTTTTGCAGAAGGAACTTCAATCACTCCTTTCCCATCACGCCTGACCATCACAATTTTCTTTCTAGGCTGACTAATGTCTTTTCACTTGCTCTGGTTTTCTCTGACAGCGCTGTTAGTGCTATCAGAAATAACGGCAGTAGGTTAGACAGCAATGTCATACTGACATCTTTTTACACCCTGATCTCCGCAGCTGTGAGGGTACCAGCATTTTCTAGTGCTGCAACCGCTAGAAATATTTAGTATCTTCAAATGGAAATTAAAGTCTAAATCTACAAAGAAAAGCCAGATGGGGCAAGAGGCTGCCATTCTGATTCACTATGTACAATCAATAAAGAGAAATAGCAGAACCTGACTGAGTATCAGATTCAAAGTACAGAACTAGCTTTAATGATACGAAAGTATAGTCCAGGGAAATTCACAGAGAAGTGCGTTCCCATACCAGGGAAACGGTATTTGCCAATGTCACAGGCTGCTGCCGACAGAACTGGGACTAAGGAAGAGACCATTGGCCAAATCTGTCTTACCCAGAAGGCAGTCCTTGGCTCTCAAACACTAGTGTCAGTAAATTAGTTTGTATGTTATCCCAATTAATTAAGTCAGAGAGGGCAGGGCAATGAGGACATTGCATTCCAACTTTAAATTGCATTTAGAAAGCCATATCCTCCTACCCACAAAGAGAGCAGAGGAAGATGAAGCAGGTCTTGTAAAACTATATTCCACTGCCTTATAGTTTCATGATTTCCCTGGCTTTCCAAAAAAACCCCCAAAAAAAGATATTTTACTGAGGTAAAAAACAACAAAAAAAGGTATTTTGCATTCTTCATGTTTTCAGAGGTCTTTCTAGCAGATTTTTAGAAGCACAAAGGCCAAACCCATCCCTTGTTTTTGCTTCTCCTGTGCCACTTGGATATCTCAATAAAAAGCAGAAAGAAATAGAGGCAGCCTTAAAGAAAATACGATAGTGGAATAGCCTAGAACAACACATGCACAAGGAACTTTGTTCTCGGCCACTTTCCGTTCATTCCAGACTGGCCTTGGCTATGAAGTGCAAGATCTTCCAAGGCAGGAGCTGGGTGGTTTCAATTCTTGTCCATTTGCTAAGGCACCAATTCAGCCCCAACCTGTCCAGATTTGGCTGCTTGAGCTCTTAGTTTTGCAGAGCCCTTGAATTGTCTGTACCTTAAGGCAGTCTCACCAGATTTTTTTTCATTATTACAGCCCGACCTTTAAGACTTCCTTGCCCTCTGCATCCTGAGAACCCTGGACTACGATCATATCTTGAAACTACTTCCCTTAGAACCCTGAAGAAGGTGCCAGGAATTAAAACTCAGTGCCATCCTCCCATTATCATTAGTGGAGTAAGACCTTGAAATCCCAGCCTCCAAGTTGTACCAGCCATTGGAGAAATAAGCTATAATCAAATTGAATATTCACAATATTGGCCTTCCTTTTCTTCCCACACTGCTTCCTTCTTCAGTGAGATAGTTTAAGTTAGTATCTGAAGTATTGGTACCCTTTCGCAAACACCCCTTGTTGTGTCTGCAACCAACTCCTTATACCTCATGGCATGAACTCTGAATAATTGCCTTCTGTGCTCACTCCATCCAAGCCTGAGAGTAGGAGATGACTGATAACTGAAGAGGTTCTGACCTGACATATGGAAAAGATCTCACTACAGCCTTGCTTTTCCATTTGTTATTCATCTAACAAAAACAGTTCGTAGAGTTAAGAGATCATAAACTCTCTGTGGGTTTGCTCTGCATTACAGCACTTGACTTTCTACTGCTCAGAGTGTGCCAAAGCGAGGGCCTCAGCAGAAATGGAAGAGGGATGTTTCTCCAGTTGACACACTGGTGGTCTGACTCAGCTAATCCATACCAGCCCAGTGGAAGCTTCGTGCTAAACACAGAATTACTATTGTTCTTTACTAGATCATGGCAACTCATTGACTGCTGAATAATCCATTTAGTGGTAACAAGTGGGAATAAAATCACAGAATCACTGAGGTGAGAAGGGTGCTCTGTAGGTCATCTAATCCAAATCTCCTGCTCAGGGCAGGGTCACATAAAGAAGGTTGCTCAGGATCAGGTCCAGTCAGGTTGTGAGTATCTCCAAGGGTAGAGGCTCTATCACCACTCTGGGCAACCTGTTCCCACCCTCACTGTGATTTTTTTCTTAGGTTTAAATGCAATTTCCTGCATTTCAGTTTGTGTCCACTGATAGGATCCCCCCGTGAGCCTTCCCTTCTCCAGACCAAACAACCCCAGGTCTCTCAGCCCCTCCTCATATACTAGATACTCCAAACCCTTAATCTTGACCCTGCCTTTGACTCATTCCAGTAAGTCCATGTCTCTCACACTGGGAGTCCAGCGCTAGGGCCAGCACTCCAGGTATGTCTCACCACTGCCGAGTGGAGGGGAAGGATCACCTCCTCCACTGTTGGCAATGCTCTGCCAAATGCAGCCCTGGATGTCAGTCGCCTTCTTTGCCATGAGGGCACATTGCTGGCTCATGTTCAACTTAGTCTCCACCAGGACCCCCAGGTCCTTCCTCTGCCCGGCTGCTTTCCAGCTGGGCAGCCCCCAGCCTGGACTGGTGCCTGGGGTTGTTCCTCCCCAAGGACAGGACTTTGCAGTTCCCTTCTTTGACTGGCACGAGGCTCCTGTTGGCCCATTTCTCCAGCCTGCCCAGGTCTCTCTGGATGGCAGCATGACCTTCTGGTGTATCAGCCACTCCTCCCAGTTTTGTATGGCCTGGGCTTTGTATATAGGGCTTCATCCAAAGGATACTGATTAATGTTAAAGTACTTATGCAAAAAGAGGTAATTTTTTTTTTCCACAGTTTTCACCAATGATATGGTCTTACACGATCTCACAAAGCTGTACCTGAAGCCTGAAGACGTGTTTGCACAAACTTCACCTGTACATGACCAACTCGTAGCTCAAACACCTGAGATCCAACAGCCAATCTCATGCATCCATGCTGGAAAAGGGAGAATCCTACAGAGAGACAACGATATGCATCCTATCCAGTCAGTCATTCCTTCTTTTATTTTATTTGTCTTTTAAATTAAAATTATAGAATTAAAAACTAGCGGCTGCAACTCAGAGGCCAATATCCTCTGTGGATGACTCACCCTCTTGTGGGTTTTTCTGGGATGTGTTCCTGAGGAAATGAAAACATACTAGTGTCTTTTTTTCTCTCGCTTCCTTACACAACACATTCACTGTTCTCCTGCTTAGATGCTGGTGTGCATCTCTGTGGGTCCTCTCTGTGTCAGGCTACACGGGCTGCCTGATCTTCTGGATCACGCAGGCAGCGGGAGGCCAAAAGAAGTAACAGTGGTGTCGTATCATGACTGCTTCCGTTGCTGGTATGGCAGAACTGAGAAGAATGAAAATACCCATGAGATGGGCAAAGACTGAAAGGAGACTGAGGCAGACGGAAAAAAGCACAGCCCTGAGGAAAGAGACACCGCGTGGTGTTTATGGCTAAGTGATGACAGCCAAGTGTTGGTTGACTTTTAGTGAAAGACCACCGGGCACACCCAACACTGTGTATTACATGGCCTTGCAAGACCATGAGAAACCAAAATAAGGAAGTCCAGCCATGCTTGCAAAGTCTCGGTTCCAGTTGCTTCATAACACACTTCCTTGTGGTGCCCTGCCTTCCAGATGGCAAATTGTGCACCAAGATCGGGCAGCTGAGAAGAGCAGCAAAAAGCCTGATCCCCTTAAGGTCACCCTGAGGTGAGGGTGAAGAGCACAACCAGGGGCTGGGGCCACTCCTCCCTCCCCTGGAGCAGGACAGCAAAAGGGATGGGGCAGTGGGGAGGCAAACCCATGAAATCGTTATCATCTCATGAACTCTGCTGACCAGCTAAGCTGAAGGATTAAAGAAGACATGAAGCTGATAAACCAGTACCCAACAGCCCAAATCCTTTCCCTTCCTCCCTAGACGATGCTGGGATTTAAGAGCTTTTTCCTGCTGGGAGGAACAGTTTTGCCCTTGAGGTTCTGCTACGCTCTGGCACAGCTTTTGACGTGCATCAGATCGACTGCCTTGGAGCTGATGCAGGCTTGGCCCTCTGAGCTTAGCATGCTGGTCATGAAAGGAGCTGACCCCCCACTGCTGACAGACGCTGAGCTTTTCTGATGTTCTATATTTTTAAGTGTTTTGGGAACTTCTGCTCTCAAACGCTTCCCTTTAATTTCCATTTAATTTCCTTAAAATTGTCACTGGAGCTGTTGATATCTCTGACACGTGTCAAACTCATCCTTTTCTCTGCTGTCTTTCTCCCCCACTACGCAGTACGTAGAAAGACTTTAAAAAAGGTTTTCAGCTCAGCACTTCACTACCCTCCTCCACACTTTTTCCAAGCATTCAAACCTTTTTTTAAAAAACTAAAAACCCTAACACAGTGCACCTAATTGAACATACAATTGTTTCATGTAGAGTTTCCCCAGAGAATTGTATAATCCCAACCTGTCTTCCTTAGGCAGTGTATAATCATGCAATCTGCTGGCTCTTTGTTTCTCTTCTTTCTTCTCCCTCTTTTTTTCTCCTCAATACTTGTAATAAGTTTTCCACCTTGTCTAGACATCTCTGACATATGCTGCCTTTACCTAACCTTCAGACAGGAGAGGTAGCAGCTCTCTTCTTTACACACGTGCATCCAGGATCTCAACACCCCCCTCCTGACAAGTCCTTATTCCAGTGTCTCCTCTGCCGGTGCTATTTCTACCCCTTCCAGTTGTGTATTTCATCTCATCGGGGCACTTGTTTCATTTTTTTTCTTAATGTTGTGACTCTTATCCCATTAGGGTGAAGGCTCTCTTTTAATGGGAAAATACCCACAGTGACAAAATTGGCTGCATTTGATGATCAATGGCTTAGGATGCTACAGTAACTAACACAATGCCACCAATAGGTAAGCGTGATCAGAAGTTTTCCACTGCATTCATCTTGAAAAGGAAAAGTATGGGTGAGACCTTTTTTTACCATATTGTTTTACAAAAAAAAGTCAGTTTTGCCCTCCAAAAGCTATATACATATGGAAAGATGGCTGGAATATTTCTTGGAAATTGTGGCTTGCCTGCCTTGCCTTCCATTGTCTCTCTCTCACCAGGCAGCATCCCCCATGACACAGCACAGCTGGTGATCTCTCAAACACAGCCTCCATCCCTGGTGAAGGGGTGCACCAGTACAGCACCATGGGAACTGCAGCTGACCAGAGGCTCCTCCAAAATTCCCACTGAGCACTGCAGCAGTGTTTCAAACTACCGTTACGGGTCCTGGACAGCACGCTGCCACTGGGAAAGCTCCGTTTTTCCATAGGCAAAAGGCCCTGTCTTCCCAGCCCCAGTTTGAGTCCTGTCCTTCAGCTCATGCTAAGACATAAGTTAAGTTTTGTTTGAGTCTGGCAGGAATCTCCTTTCCCCTGGTTTGTGCACAGCTTCCACTTGGGCACAAAGAGCAGAAAGCAAAATTATTTGCAATCATGTATTTGAAATGTGTAAACAAAATTACCTTGGAGTGAGTTCACATCCCTTCAGATCTACCTTTTCACCAACAATCTAGCAAATATGTTCCCTGGCAGGAATGTTTGCTGACACAATAAATCACATTTTTCAGCCCTTTGTTCAAAGTAACATTGAAATATGTAGTGGTGAGTATTTGCCTCTCCAACCCGATCATCAGAACTACCCTCATCCACTTGGAGATTAGGAACATACCACGTAGCTGATGTGTCCAAACACCGAAACTTTGAATCTCTGTAAGAGATTTGAAGATTGTGTTTGCATATCCTGAAAAGTCCCAAGTACCCGCACCAACAACAACCTCACAAAGCAACTGCAAAGCCCCAGGGTACTCCAAGTAGGTAAAGAAAGGAGGAAATAGCTTGAAACTGGATTTGGTTCTATCCAAGTTCCCTCACAGGCAATACATCCCACGTTTACACAGGCACTTCTCATATTTTTGAGCTTCCTCAGGCCAGCTGACCGAACAGTTGCTACATTTCTCTTGCAACCTGCTTCTTCCCAGCTTTCCAGGTTCTTGTTCCACCAGAGGCAAGTTATTGCCAGTGACAGTGAGACACACTCATAACATCACATCTACTTCCATCCCACCTTTCCTGCATTACCCTAGTCTAACTGGTATTGAGATGTTACACCCTTCAAGCTACAAGAGCTTTGGGAAGGGATTGCTTGTATTTTGATGACTTTCATCTTCCCAAGAACATCAATAAGACCCGTGGGCATCTTACAGCTTATGTTCATTCTGTTACCTGAGTGAAAATGGCCTCATGTTGAGTACTTAGCCTGGGGTGTTGACCACCACCTTTGCTGCCCAGAATAAAAGGTCCCAATCCCAAGCACTTGCTCATGCCCAAAGCCACAACCCCGGGGTAATGCAGATGGGCCTGCTCACACCTCCCACCTGCACAGGTCCTTGGCTCCATCTCATAGCTCTGCCTGACCCCATGGAAAGCAGAGGGTTGCTCTTTTCTGGTCCAATCTAAGGGACAGGGCCACCAGAGAATCACAGAATGGTAGAGGTTGGAAGGGACCTCTGTGGGTCATCTGGTCCAACCCCCCTGCCAAAGCAGGGTCACCTACAGTAGGCTGCACAGGACCTTGTCCAGGTGGGTCTTGAATATCTCCAGAGAAGGAGACTCCACAGCCTCCCTAGACAGCCTGTTCCAGTGCTCCGTCACCCTCAGAGGGAAGAAGTTCTTCCTCATGTTCAGACGGAACTTCCTATGCTTCAGTTTGTGCCCATTGCCCCTTGTCCTGTCGCTGGGCACCACTGAAAAGAGT
>Ga0065711_1001036_pt1 | contig 49700 bp, 23 predicted proteins | sample Hoacrofraction12_FD_59098 | JGI IMG/M metagenome (GOLD analysis project Ga0065711, IMG submission 59098) | Hoatzin crop microbial communities from Cojedes, Venezuela - Epithelial fraction 12 v2 (version 2) | ecosystem: Host-associated > Birds > Digestive system > Esophagus > Crop | place... | reverse complement strand
GTTGGACAGGGCTCTGAGCAACCTGATCTAGTTAGCGGTGTCCCTGCTCGCTGCGGGGGGGTTGGACTAGATGACCTCTAGGGGTCCCTTCCAACCCAAAACTTTCTATGATTCTATGATTTGGCTTTATATTCAGTGAACTAAAATCACGAATTTATTTGGCTCTGTATTCTTTCAGCTAAGACTGTAAATACCAGAGTCCTGTCTGCTCTGTATGAATATAAACGGCCTCAGTGGAGTTCAGCCGGTTTATAGCAGCAGAAAATCAAGGCCAGAGGATCAAAGGGTCTTATCCATGTGAGCAGGGATTTGTTTCCATCCCATCTTCTTCAAAAGGTTCTGAATTATCTGGTGAGTACTCTCCATACTAAAATTGTTTTCTTTCAGTAGCGCTGTGTGTATACAAGTGTATATAATGATACCTTTGTGCATTAATAGAAATATCTTTAGAACCATAATAATGTCTGAGTCAGATTTGTCTGCATCTCTTTTAATTTCTTCAATTTTTGTCTTACTCTTTCACAAACATTACCTCAGCTAATAATTATTCTTCCTTTTATGCCCACAAGGAGTAATTCTGAGCATTATTAACATCCGAGCTTGCACCACAGCCATACAAGGAAACAACCCTTCAGATTCCTGCCCGAGCGGAAGGACCGCTACACTTCCCTCAAAACTCCAGGAGTTCCTCCCCGTAACTCAGAACCCATCAAGACTGTGGAAAGAAACAGTCCGTATCCTTCTGGTAACACCCAGGTAAGCAACAACTTTAATACAGATAAGCTCACTGACTGATATGGATGTATATCTCTACTGCACTTTAGACATCAATGAAGTCATGAATACAAAGGGATTAGGGAGATGCATCACACAGCCTTCACTTCCGATGGGCTGACCCAACATCAGAGATTTTGCAGTTCAAAATCCCTGTCAGTGCAGTAGGGAGAAAATCCTGTTCCCTACTGCAGCAGCCCTTAAGTCGATTTCAAGTAGCACTTTCAGTTTCCTGTTACATGCTTGCGTTTTGCCTTTAATTCTTTAGGAAAACGGGAAAAATGTTTAGAAAAGACCATAAATAGAAAAGGAGAATGTCCCTCACCAACCCCTGCTGAAAACATTAACTGTTAAAGAGAATACAAGTTACAAGAGGAACAGACATATATTATTCAGACTCCAAACCACCTCGCAAACACTGAAACAATTCCAGGTAACTAACTCCATGTACCTGTATAAAATTTAACATGCGCATGAAGTATGTTCTTAAAAATGACAGACTGGTAATGGAGGAGAGGAAAATATGCCTCCTCTCTGAAGGATAATCAAATGAAAGGTACGAGCCAAAAACAACCACAGGGGCAGGCCAATAAAATGTCAGGTTCAGAAAATGTAGCCTGCATTGCCTGATCTCCACTGCAATATTCATCTCTGTTAACGAAGAGCAAAATTCTAACTCATGAGTGGTGTAAATGTAAGTGAATTATCCCCCTTTCTCTGCATAAGATGGATGTCACTAAAGAGTTCCAATTTTGTTGGATATTCTGCAGTGAAGTGTTTCTTTATATCAAATGGAACCATATAATGACTACATTGAATGACACTTACGGAACATAATAGGTATTCTGAACATTTGGTAAGAGAATCATCTGCCTATGAGAGAAGGAACTGAACGGCTGGAGGTATCCCTAATGTACAGGGGAAAATTGATAATGAATAGAAAATGCATTTAGAGATTCCAGAGCTGATTTGGTCTGAAGATCATTATGAACCCCTGGACAAGTTTTCTCATTGACTCTACTGGCAATAGGATTCCAACAGGACTGATCTATGGTTTGTGCGTCTCATACCTTTCTAAAAAAACACCAAAAAAGTGCCAAATTCATCATTCCACAAACCCACAAAAGTCCACCTTTATTTATGGTTGATTCTTTGTCTGCAGGATAGCAAACTCTGGACACAGATGTCTCTCAGACTGAAGGTTCCTTACTTTATCTTTGCTGTACATACATATGTTAATGAGGTTGTCTCCCTTAATTTTCTGTTGATGTTTTAAAGGCTGACCTTGCCTTTCTTCTTAATTTCTTCCTCCCAGATGTGCTCCTGGAGCTTTTCAAGAATTTACCTCTTATCCCTCTCATTTATACACATTATCTGTGTCTTCCAGAAGATGAACTAATAAATAGATCTGCTCAGGAATTTTTCACTGAAATCCACTTGGATCTGAAGCACTTTATTAAAAGTATCTTGGATTCAACAAAACACTTCATTGAATTCAAATGAATTAACATTAAAAAAAAAAAAGTTTCCCAAACAACAGCAGAATCTGCTATACAGCCAACTGCATGAAAAACTATTTTAACTACAGTACACGCATGCTTTTGAGTGTAGATGTTAAAAATATCTTTCTCATTACCTTCTACCAGCAAGGACCAGTTTTTCTATGCAACATACTTGTAGTTTTCACTCTCCTTAAACATCTTGTCTGAGACCACTTCCTTTTCTGCTTTTTGTTAATCTCACTCTTCAATTATATCCCCCTAATTGAGGAAAATTCCATTCTCCAAAACAAATGCTGTTCAGATTTCAGTGATATGTGATTATAGTCTACAAAATTACTGATCCAGAAAATTTCCTCTGAAGCATCACAGCACCTTTCTGTACTTTTATAAACTGCTGACAATGGAGCAGCTAACCAGCCACAGGGATTTCATCCAGAACCTTTAAACAACTTGTGGTTTGGTCTCTAGCCTGTCTGCTCAGACACTTTTCCCATATTCATCATGTTGATCACCCATTTCAGAAATAATGGAGATAGGCCAAGGGCAACATGTTGGTCAATAAACTTTAGCTAATGCAGTTATACCAGAAAAAGTCCAATAATACAATTCAGTGTTGTGATGTTAAACCAAGACTCAACAGCAAAGCTTCTACAGTAAGCTGAAAAAAAGTGAATTCTAAACACCTCATAGCAAGAGTACATACTACCTTGTGTCAGAGATGCACACTCTTCTCTCCCACCCATACTCCCTGACCTTTATTCAACACCAGTGTCTCTTGTATTTCAGTGATGCTGAGTGTAAGCCATAAGCTGGTATTTGGAATCATCTGTAAAAAAATGTAAAACCTGACAGCCTTTCAGTGGCAGTTCCTTTAATGGATGGGATCATATTTTATCCTCTGTGCAGAAGGCTTTTTGTAGCAGTTCATGCTTTAATTGTTAGGAGTTGCACCACGTCAGTTTTGATACCCTCAAAATTTTATTGGAAACATGAATATTTTTTTCTCTGCACAACTGAAGTAACTCGAAAGACAGAGAAAAAACCCCAGCATTCACAGATTCATTTATTCTTATAACACTGTATATTTAAGTCTTACAACGATAGGAAAAGAGTTTATAGACTGATTTATCAGCTGCAAAAAGCTACTATTTGCATTATTGAAAGAACTAGGTAAAAGGCAGCTTTAGGACTAGCTTTCCGCTAGTCAGGAACTGAGTCAGTACAAAACATAAGCTACAGTATCCATAATGCTATTCTGAATTCCACCAGCTTATTTTGGTCCTGTGGAACAAATAACTCCAGCATACCTAGCCTGAGCCAACACAGGATTCCCCCCACTCAAGGACTTTTCTACAAAAGGGAATTTACGGCTGTCATTTGAGACGTCCTTCCAACTGCTTCATACCACCTGGAAAACAACAAAGCAGCTGAGCTCTGGGGCCTAACAATACTAAAGGTCACTGATCTATACAAAAATCCCATTGGATTTAGGGACAAACCCAGACCTCCTTAGTCAACCTGAATGCCTAAGTAAATGAGTGTATAGACACATAAAAAGGACGGAAATACCTCCTCTCTGGCTGAAGGGCTACTCTACAAGCAACTCTGGACAAGCACCATCTTTCTGTTCTGTGTTTTCATCAGGACAAGGAGGTACAGAGAAAGGCAACCTCAGGCTCCAAGGCATCTTGGTAGAACAAACAAAAAGGATATAATTTACTAGCTGCATAAATAAAAACACTAAATAAGGGTACAATGAAGAGCAAGATTTACCCCCTAAAAATGTTATTTCAACAGCACTGCACAGAAAGCCTTTGACTCAGTCTTCAGCTCGTGCTGACTTGACATCCATCCCTGTTTTCTTCTCTTCAGACAATTCCATAATGGCCTTCAGCTCAGCTTCAGAGAACTTAGGGGTCAGTGCCACACTGTCATAATCAAATTCTTCATCAAGTGAGAATGGTTGAACATCATCCCCTAGCAGCTGTAAGGAGGAAAAACAGATACATAGATAATATTGCTGCAAGTGATGATAAGGAAGCTCAAAATACAAACTTCTAATTAATATCTAATTAAACTACTTTTTCTGACTCTAGCACTCTCAGCTGATTAAGCTCCTTTTAAGTAAAAGAATAAATTCAATTATTCAATTTGACCCAATTTAAGCCATTTAATGTGCCCCGTTTGTACTGTACTGTATCTAAATGAATATCATTAACCAATTTTGCTCAAGGCAAGGAATCTAAAAACCTCCCTTGCACACATCTATTACATTCCTTCCACTTGTAGCGACAGGGCTGTGAGGATAAGGACAAGTTACATACAGCTGTGTTAAATTTCAAAGACAGATTCCATATCCTTAAAATTTGGGCTAGTATCACATAAAGCTTCAGTGTACACACATCTGATATTAATGTAACACGCTTCCCAGAACACAGTTTCAGCAAAGGAAATGCCTGGAATGAGCAAAATGACACATAATCAATTTGCAGACTTCAATAATTTATTTTCACAATCTCAGAAATATGTAATTGGCTGGTTTGGATCTCTTGCATGAGGAACATAAGAGTCTTTCTACATTTGCCAATATTTGCTTTGTTGACATAGCGTATAGCATTTCTGTATTGCTTCGCGTTGAAATATCTTAGAATAAATGCTCTGCCTATAAAATAAAATAATGAAAACAAAACACTATGTCAGGCTGCACACTGATAAGGAGCTGCAGGGGGCCATGACACAAAAGGTTTACGGTAAGCAGTTACATAAAATTAATTCCAGAGCTACACAGGAGACACACGCTCACTGCCCAAACTGTACAGGAATGCTCCCTATCCTCTAAGAAGTTAATATGAAGTGTCTAGAAATTTCAGCCATGACAAATAGCATGACTCCTCAAGGTCTCTGTGTTTCAAAGATTTAAGTACTTCAGTACCAAATCAGCAAAACATTTAAACGTGTTTATTTCTTTCAAACTTCTGATGAATCCTCAGTGAAGCCAACGACTACTGATGTATTCGAAGTTAAGAACACACTTATTTGTTTTGCTGAAAGAGACAAAGAACACTCAGGACCTTATGGTCTCCGCTCAGTTTAGAAGGCACAGTCTCCCACACGATTTCTGGTAACATTTTGTAAGAAGCTGTATTGACACAGTTAATGCCATCTAATAAGTCAGAGAAGTGGTAGCCGGATTCCTCTCTGGTGGCCAGGTACCTGACAGACACGGGAGTGAGTATCTTGCAAGTATCTACATCCTTTATCAATAAACTGTAATATCGGCTGATTGATCAGGAAATATTTTTTCTGGTTTTGTATAATTTTATTAATCATCTATTTTGCTTAATGTTCTAGGGACCTGGCTTACATGGGCTTCAATAGATGCTGGAGCATATAGATCATGGAACGGCTTGCCCAGAGAGGTAGTGGACACCCCATCCCTAGAAACATTTAAGGTCAGGTTGGACGGGGCTCTGAGCAACCTGACCTAGTTGAAGATGTCCCTGCTCATTGCAGGGGGGTTGGACCTAGATGACCTTTAAAGGTCCTTTCCAACCCAAACTCTTCTATGATTCTATGATTCCATCCTAGATGCAGACCTGTAGACCATGGGCATTTATAAATGAGAAACACAAACTGTAGATAGAGTTGGTCTAGAAAACAGTTTTCATTCTGCATGCAAAGATTATCTTGCTTATGTCCACAGACTATCCCAGGTAAACCACCACTAACTTTTATAATTAGCACATTCAAGAAATATTTACATGAGACAAAGCCTGCACACAAGCTCTCTTTCCCACTAAGGCTAAGGTCAGCTCCTTTACCTCCTCATCATATTCATGTCCAGTTTCACCTTTTCCACGGGCAAAGCCTAGGAAAATTCCATGCCACTAAGGGTACCAGCAACGGGGTAACAACTGGTACCACCAGGGTTCATTACTACCTGTCTTTCCTTTGCAGAAATACAAAACATTCTTCTAAAATATGATGCAAGGTGCAAATAGTTTTCAGTTAGTTCAGTTGTAACAATATTTGTTACCACATCTAACTAGGTAACTAAGCTAAGAAGAGTTTAAAATACTGTAAGCCTTAATAGGGATTCTACAAAAACAAATCTATTCTTCCCCTCCTCAACAAGTTATGGGAAGTATACACACACACTCACTATGCCCTTGTGTTGACCTTCATGTCATTACAGGAACTTTTTATGCATGTGCAGAGAAATACTGGAAAAACTTTTGTTTCAAAAACTCGACCCCAAAATACTATCTGAAATTAGATGCCAAAGTAGAACATACCCAACTTCACTGTTAACAATTTCTCTGTTACCCACTCACTGCACATTTGAAAAGTTTATTCATATTGCATATTTATCAGTGTACTTCATCTCTCAAATGAGTACTCAAAGCACTAGGGATTCTTTTTTTAATTCTTCTCCCAAGAAGCCATTCACTTCAACCTTCCACACAGACAAGCAATCTAAAATTTTTATGCTGCAAACTGCAATTTTGATCTATTTCAAAAGGAAGACATTTTGCAACAGAACACTGAAACCTCTGAGCTGATCAAGTTATTATCTTGTTTTTTTTGCCTAAGGAGCTGAGAGAAATATGAGAATTTCAGGTGTCTAATTTAACATCTAATTGAAATCTTTTTGAGAGCTCTCTGGGAATAGAATTTTGCTCTATTAGAGAACTGCCAGTTTGCTTAAGACTGCTCCTGTGATTTACTCTCTGAAGAAAAAATCATTTTCATTTACAGTTCCTGCATGTCCAAATTAATGGGGAAAAGAATGTAATGTTCATATTAATAACTGAAATATTTTGCTAGAGGCTGTTTCACAAAGTAATGTTGTAAATAAAATACCTTAAAGTTGAGACTTTCAAAAGTCTATTAATAATCAGCAACTTGGTTCTTTTTATTAATCTGTGTGGAGTTACAGTTAACTGAACAGCTTGTCTCTGTCCTTCTGAAACCTTTATTTCTGTGTAATTATGGCACTGTGTGATTCACTTGTTCAAATTATGTAAAGGATGCACATACACTCAGCAATGATTTCATTGTATACTCAAGGGAAAACTTACTAGTTCGATAACAATAAGTAAAAAAGTGGGGCGAGGGGAAGGCATGTATGCTATTATCTCACGTAAGCTTAATATCTACTGGGGTACTTGGGAGCAGAAAAAAAAAGTTTGCTTTGAGCTTGGGGCACTGGATTGGGAGTTAATAAATCTTGACCAATTTTCCACTTCTGTTTCATCATTCTGGACAAGTCACTCAACCTCTGTGTTTTTACTGGCCTCTGAGAAAATGTAACTCTTCCAACTCCCTTCACTTTGTCAGTTCTCTCTTTATGTTCTTCCTTGTTCTTGTTGCATTTATGCATAACACTCAGCAGAAACAAACCTCAGTTGAGCCCTATCAGTAAAACCTTAAACCAAAGGAACTCAACAGAAGCTGTATTTTAGTTTATAATGCTGCCATTCCACAGATAAAGATAAAATGATAGGCATGGTCTATACTTATTTGAATGCTCAAACTAAAGACAAACAATGGAGAATCAAAGGGTAGAATTCATCTTTCCTAATCCCAGCCATATAAAAATTAGGCTTCTAGATTAAGGTAGTCAATTAACCAAAAGAGACCCAGCCTGAGAGTCAGCCTGTGGACGGAGATATATTACATCTTAGGACAAATGCCTACAGCAAGTGGGATGAATTAGGTTTTGGAGGTGTTTATCTCCCCCTCTTGATGACAGAGGACTAAATTAGACTAAATTTAAAGCTCAAGATGAGATGAACCCCACTTTGAATGCATGTTTATAGTGCGTGGATGGAAAATACGCATTCATCCATCCGCACTCATATGTATGCAGAGGGGAAACAGGAACAAATAAAGACCCTAGGAAGCAGACATTAACACATATTGTTAATTAAAAAAGATATGGTGTCTTTTATGAAAGAAAGTATTAAGTAGAAATAAAGGAGAGAATAAATATCTGGGTAGGGAAGGTAAATATTCTGTGATGATGTACTTCAACCACGGAGTGAATGCTGTTTCAATTTGCAGTGGCCTGCGGGAGGTTATGTACATTGCACTGTCGATACTAAAATTCAGGAATATATTTACATCTAAAACCCAGGAAGAAAGATGAAGCAACATTGGTGAACAACACAAATAATTTGCTGTGTCATTCACTAAGCCTCTTCACAACAGCTTTTAAAAGAAAAACATTTTCAGGGAGGCAAGTTGTTCTTTAACAATTAGCCAAGTTACTCACTAGGTCTTAGCAGAATTTCTCTCTCAAAACTTTCCCTAGCAATATGATCACAGATATACACCGTCCCCTAAAGTCCTTCACAAATACGTCCATAGCTTAGACATTTGACATCCTACATTGCATTATCAAGCTTGTTTATTTTTCATAGGGAATGGTTTTCCATTCTCTTAAAAAAACAACTAGGCAGCCACATTCTGTTGCCTTTCCCTAACAGATTTGTTTCAATGGACAGAGAACAGTCTCATTTCAAAGCAGTGATGTCTCCAGTAGGGCAGACTTTGGCCTGTTTAGGAGCCTGGTTGACAGAGACCCTTGGGAGGCAGTCTTGAAGGGCAAAGCAGTCCAGGAAGGCTGGACATTCTTCAAGGAAAATAATCTTAAAGGCGCAGGAGCAGGCCATCCTATGTGCTGAAAGACAAGCTGGCGGGGAATAAGACCGGCCCAGCTGAACACAGAGCTTTGGCTGGAACTCAGGAGAAAAAAGAGAGTTTATGACCTTTGGAAGAAGGAACAGGCAACTCAGGAGGACTACAAAGGTGTCATGAGGTCATGCAGGGAGAAAATCAGAAGGGCCAAAGCCTAACTAGAACTAAATCTGACTGCTGCCATAGAAGACAATAAAAAGTGTTTTCATAAATACATTAACAACAAAAGGCAGCCTCATGACAATCTCCATCCTTTACTGGATGTGAGGGCGAACATCGTGAAAAACGATCAGGAAAAGGCTGAGGTACTTAATGCCTCCTTCGCCTCTGTCTTTAATAGCAGGACCAGTTATTCTGGGGGTACCTAGGCCCCTGAGCTGGAAGACAGGGATGGGGAGCAGGATGAAGCCCCCATGATCCAAGGGGACATGGTTAGTGACTTGCTACACCACTTAAGACATACACAAGTCTGTGAGGCCAAGGGTACTGGGGGAGCTGGTGCAAGTGCTCACTGAGCCACTTTCAACCATTTATCAGCAGTCCTGGCTAAATGGGGAGATCCCAGTTGACTGGAAGTTAGCAAATGTGATGCCCATCTACAGGAAGGGCCAGAAGGAGGATGTGGCGAAAGACAGGCCTGTCAGTCTGACCTCAGTGCCAGGGAAGGTTATAGAGTAGATCATCCTGAGTGCCATCATGCAGCATGTGCAGGACAACCAGATGATCAGCTTAAGTCAGCAAAGTTTATGAATGGCAGGTCCTGGTTGACTAACCTGGGCTCCTTCTATGACAAGGTGATTCACTTAGTGGATGAGGGAAGGGCTGTGGATGTTGTTTACCTGGACTTCAATAAAGCCTTTGACATCATTTCCCACAGCATTTTCCTGCAGAAATGGGTTACTCATGGCTTGGATGGACATACTCTATGCTGGGTAAAAAACTGGCTGGATGGCCAGGCCCAAAGAATTGTGGTGAATGGAGTTAAATGCAGTTGGCAGCCAGTCACAAGGGGTGTTCCGCAGGTCTCAGTAGTGAGGCCAGTTCTGTTTAATAACTTTATCAATGATCTGGATGAGGGGATTCATTGCTCCCTCAGAAAGTTTGCAGATGACACCAAGTTGGGCGGGAGTGTTGACCTGCTTGAGGGTAGTAAGGCTCTGCAGTGAGATCTGGATAGACTGGATCGATGGACCAAAGCCACCTGTATGAGCTTCAACAAGGCTAAGTGGTGGGTGCTGCACTTGGGTCCCATGCAATGCTACAGGCTTGGGGAAGAGTGGCTGGAAAGCTGCTCGGCAGAAAAGGACCTGGAGGTGACAGATGGCTGAACATGAACCAGCAGTGCTCCCGGGTGGCCAAGAAGGCCAATGGCATCCCGACTCGCATTAGAAATAGTGTGGCCAGCAGGAGCAGGAAGTGATCATGTCACTGTACTCAGCACTGGTGAGGCCACTCCTCAGGTGCTGTGTGCAGTTTTGGGCCCCTCACTACAAGAAGGACATTGAGGTGCTGGAGCATGTCCAGAGAAGAGCAACGAAGCTGGTGAAGGGTCTGGAGCACAAGTCTTATTAGGAGCAGCTGAGGGAACTGGGGTTGTTTAGGCTAGACAAAAGGAGGCTGAGACCTTATCGCTCTCTACAACTACCTGAAAAGAGGTTGTAGCAAGGTGGGTGTCTGTCTCTTCTCCCAAGTAGCAAGTGATGGGACGAGAGGAAATAGCTCAAGTTGCACGAGGGGAGTTTTAGACTGGCTACTAGGAAAAATTTCTTAATTGAGAAGGTTATCAAGCATTGGGACAGGCTGCCCAGCGAAGTGGTTGAGTCACCATCTCTAGAAGCGTTTAAAAGATGTGGAGATGTGGTGCTTAGGGACATGATTCAGTGGTGGAGTTGGCAGTGTTAGATTTTCAGTTGGACTTGATGATCTTAAAGGTCTTTTCCAACCTAAATAATTCTATGATTCTATTCCAGGGAAGATTTTCTCTTTCTAAACAAGTCCTGACATAAGCAATGCAAGACTTAATTTTCAAGGCAATGACAATTTGAAGCACTGAGGGATAGACCTGTTGAGTCTTGAGAGTTCTAAAAACCAGGCCGCAGTTATATATTATCTAAATGAAATCACAAATATGCGTATAATTTAGGGGAAAGACTTGCTTCATCTTGAGTAGCCTGGCACCAACCAAATGGTTGTGAAAATCATAAGTTTTTCTTCTTGAAAAATGCAGCAACGCTTAACCAATGTAATATACTCAGTTTCTATTTCATAACCCAGCTTTTCTTCAAATGGAAATGAATTTTGCATGCAGTGAGATCTTCATCTATTTTTCATGAATTATAGTTTAAAGAGTCATACGCAATCCTTTATGAACACTGCAGGCTGCTACAACCCTCCTTCTTCTTTGGTTTTATACAGAAGTTATCAAATGAGAAAACTATAAAATCTCATTCTAGGTTTTTTTTTTTTGTGTGTGCCAACGGATATTTCTCAAGGCAAAAACCTTGAATTATGTCAATCCTTAGGGAAAAGAGTGAGTATTTTTATTCACTGAATGGTGGGTATTAAAGCTTGAAAGGTCATTTTAGAACATTTACTTTTTCCCAAAGCAGACTTGTTCGTTATAGTAAAGAGTTTATTGCAAAGAACTAAACATAGTTGAGCTCTGGAAAGGAGAGACCACGTGCACTGCTGTAACATCAACCTTTCACTGGTCACGCTTCATTTATAAACTTGATTTAAGCCTCATGGGACATCAATAAGCACATGAAACTATCAAAACTGGCCCATTTTAGCTGGAAGCCAACTTCAGCTTTTATTACAACAATCAAGCAGGGGCAAAGAGTGGTAAAGAATTCTCTGCAACAAAAACATCCCCAAAAGTTAATGCTCACACTGACAATTTGGATAGGAAGCTTAATGACTTTAAAAAAGCCTGCGAGCAACGCACACCTTCTGTTCCAGTTTGAAAAGAACTGAAATTCTGAGGGAAAATGGCAATGTTAAATCAAAGCTTGTATTGATTGTGTCTGATTAAAAGACTCAGACTCCATAACCCAAACCTCTCCACACCAGACCTAGACAATGCAGATCCTCAGCAGCATCTTGCTACTATTCATTTCCAAGAGGACAAATCCCAATTCTGATCACAATATATTCCAAAATCTTTTTTTTTCTTCTAAATGTCACATTAAAGGGATCATTCACCACCTCCTTGTTGCAGAAGATGGTTCCTATATTCAGACCAGTGAAAACTACAGGATGTTGTAAGATCATGAGATCACTGGAAAATTACCGGGTCATTCTGTGTAAGTAATGATTTGTTAAAAGGTCAGGGAGTGCAAGAGTTTACTTGAATATTCTGTGAGTTACACCAATTAAATATTAAAAAGCCCACAAACCGTTTCAAGTATTGAAGCACCTATTTTGAAAATGTAGGATTATATAGTAGCAGTGCGCAAGATAAAACAGTACCTTTCTATTAGAGTGTTTATCTCAATTCTTAATGTATTTAAGAATTCATTAATAATTTAAAAATTAACAATGTGATTTGTAAACTCATAGCAGCTCCACACACTCCATCTATACCCCTCTGTTCTTGTGGAAATAACATTAGAAGCCATTAGGTAAAAAAAATCACCACAACCCCCCAATGTTCAAATAAATAAATCTGACCTCATACCTCTTGGGCTTTGCTGCCTGATGGCTGTGGAGCTGACAAGGTTCTGAACTTCAGCTGAATAGGCTTATCAAAAAAGGGTGTACAGTACGTCACTGTCTGTTCCGCCTCTCCTGGGAGAATTAATGTCCCTGCTGAACAAAAAGCAGTCAACTTTACCCTTCCATTCAATGTAAAAATTAGCAAAATCCCGTGTAAAATCCTGCAATGCTAAGACACAGGCAGAAGCTTGTTAGTCAGTTTGCTGTACTTACTGTTGCTTAATACACAATAAAGACAGCTATCTTTAAAACAGATCCATGTAGTCCTGAGCCAAAATCTAGATAATACAATAAACTATACTAAGGGAAAATCAAATTTGGTTGAAAATAAACAGGTAGCTCTTCTTTCTCGAGCACACTGAATTAAAAATCTGGATGTAGATGCTCCTAAACTCAGAGACCACCTGGGATTAGATTAATCTCTTTCATAACAAAGAAGGAAGGTCCTGAGAAGAAAGTCTGCAGTGGGAGTTACAAAATATCAGACTGAATCCTGGTCTTGCCACTGATTAGCTGGGCAGTCTGATTCCATTCTCTTTTGCTAGACTTTCACCACATGTACATTGGGCATAAAGAATCTTTGCAAAGCTTCTTAACATGACCCTCCCGAAACATGAAGTAAAAGCACCTGGTAAGAACTACTAATATTCCCCACTACAGTGCTACATGACTCTCTTGTCCAAGGATATTTCATGGATGTTTGTTCCTCCTCGAGCTTTCCAAAAAGAGGTATTTGAGAGGACTTCCCTGTATCTGGGACACAGGAACATGTACCATTTCCACACGGGCAGGATTTGGTCCACAGTTCACAAATGCACAGACATTTCTGAACTTTTCCTTTACATACTTAAGCAAAATGTTCATACTGGGAACAGTGGGTTTGCTTTCTGCGACAGCTCCGAAAGATATGCTTTAGAAATATCTTTTAACATGAACCTGTCTCAGCTCTGCTACAGCGCAGATGTACAAAGGAACTTAAGGAGACCATATGTCTTGCAATTTAGTCAAAGGAGTATGTAAACCTACCTACTATTTTTTTCTGGCTGATACACAAGTTTCTTTACAGCTTTATACCACATTTTAGTAGCTTGATTTCCTGTTGAAATCTCAGAATAAATTTTGAAAGTGTTAAATATTAGTTAATGGAACCAACAAGAGGGTACATAGATCCAGGGTGAAACGGAGGAAGTGGCGATCTATCTCTACCTGTACGCTTTTATCACAGTAGCAGAGTTGCACACCTCCCATTCTCCTGTAAATCTGCATTTGAAAATAATGATTTCCTAGCTAGCCCTTTGTAAAAAATTCATTATCGAATACTTCATTTAGTTTTCTTCTGGGAATTGTGTACTATTTCAAAGCCAGCAGGGCTTTGGACTTGTAAAGTAGAATGTTCTTTAAAACAGAGCTGAATTCATTCCCTTCAGTATCTCACTCATGGATTTTTGTCTTTTGGTTCACAATTCATGTATAAGTCATTTCCAGTTTTCATCCCTATTCTCTTGGTTGCTTATGTCTATCTCTAGTCATCTGTGTGCTTTCAGTACTTGTTCTCCGCATCGCATTGTTCTTATTCTGCATCAGTTATATGAGAAACCTTTCTGAAAAGAACAGTGCAGTCCACAGGTATGTATGCTACACCTTCACATGCTCTGCAACTGCTTTTTTCAATCTTCAATAATTTGGGTCAAAGCTATTTGTAGGACAGAAGGAAGATATGAATGCTCATTTAAAGGCCATGGCATCTTCCACTATTATTTCAGACTTGCACCCTAAATATATACCCTCACTGAAGGAAGGAAAGCCTGGACATCAGGAGGTTTGTATCACCTCCTGGTATAAACACTGATTATTTCTGTACTAAGAGCTTCCGCCCCCCCCGCCCAAATAGACCAGTCTGTGGAGAGAAGATGAGGAGGAAGCACTGTTATGCAACAGTCTGGCAAAGGCTCAGAAAGACAACTCATAGAAATTAGGACAACAGAAGGAAATTTATTTTTGCTTTTAGCAAGAAGTGCTTGTCATACTTAGCATGTCAATTCCACTATTTTAAGGCTTGTTAGTAGTGCAAACAATGTTTCAAGTTCCCTTCAATCACCCCATAAGAATGTGGTAATCAACCTTTGTTTGCCAGTAGACATGCCAGAAACGAGCTTTGTCCGTCTATCCTGGCTACATGACAGTATATGAAAGTCTAATCGGTAAATGCTGCTTTCCCTGATAATGTTTAATCAAGAAACTCCTTCAGAGAGAAAAATTACAGAGTTTTGACAATCCTCCTTCTCAGTGGGAGCTCCCACAAGAATGGTAGGCTATTGTAAGTTCTAGCCAGTACCTCACAGCTGGTTCAGGCTGATGCTATAGCACTAGTGGATGATGATCCTAATTAAACCGCTAATTATGTTCTCTGTGATTAATTAGCAACAGGAAAGCCTTGGATACTGCCAACAGCACCATACATAGAGATAACTGAACAGGCAGCAAGATGAAAAATTTGAGAAGAGATTTGGAAACGTATCTCTCCTCATACCATGAAGAATCAACTTCCTGGATGACATGGCAGTGAATGCCGATGATTTTACTCAAGTCCAGCATACTTTAATGAGGGCGTATCTGGACAATATTGTATTGATCAATTCTCTTCTCTTTTGTCTCTTCTTCCCCCCTTACATAATAGACCCAAAGAAAATGGTTACTAAATCTGTGACCACTGCTGAGTTGGGGATTTTTACTCATTGCATACGACTGACATTAATTACAACTATAGAAAAAATTAATCTATTGGCACAAACAGTTTTGAACTTTCAGAGTGAAGAAGTTCAAAGTCTTGTCTAAATCTTTGGCATTACTTTGGCCAAATCATGCTCAGCTATAGGTACACTAACACAGGTTTTACCACTTCCAGACACTACATTTCACAAAAATGCTGTTGATGGGGAGCTAAGGAGGGATGTAGTTACAACGAAGAAAGCTTAAAAGCTAAATTTTACTGTCTCCTCTGATTCTCAGGCTTCAGGTTGTTAGCCCCGAAGAGCTGCCTAGTGTGAAATCATCTCGAGGCAGTGTTAAGTGGATTGCAGAGACTGGAGGAGTAAAAAACAGATTTACCAGCGGAGGTAGCCCCGTACTTGAAAAAATCCACATAATTTAACTGTGAATCCTCTCTTGAACCTGATTTTTCTGGACGTAAATATAGGCTCAAAATACAAATGGATAGGCATAGATTCTGAAAAATAACAGATATTGATATAATTTGCCTAAAGTATTATTTAAACAATCAAACAGTTACGCTTGACCTCAGCCTCAAAGTAAGTGAGTCACCTGGGTTCTCCTCAACCTCTGTGAGGTTACACAGAACCGGGACTTTGAAAAGGCACGTTTACAGTACCTCAGGGCTCCAAAACAGATTGGGATGAGACTCTGATACCCTTGCCTATTCAACCTCACCCATACATTTCATTAATCTTATTTAAATTTTCTCTTGTATTTAAAAAATAGCACACTGCAGGTCTTTAGACATGCTTTTTACATATTTTGTACTTTCTACAAATATTTTGTATTCTTACCTAACTATCCTTCAAGCCCAGCAGCACGTGATTTGTCACCCATCCTGGAAAGGAATTCTGTTGCCAAGACATAGGTACTAGGCATTCTCCATCCATCCCTGGAGAAAGCCTGATCATCTCTATTGTTGCCTTAAGCTGCTTACAGTTACAGATTAAATTCAGTGAGAAAGAGCGATTAAACAGCCCACCATACACATGCTGTCTCTACACAATGCATTAAAGCTATGGTTTAGGGCAGCAATTTTACTTTGCCAATTGTGGTTTACTGTGCCAAAGTCACAGAATGCAAAGCACTGCCCTGGTTTCAGGCTTTCAGCCCAGCACTGTCTAATGAAAACAGCTGCAATAAATTTGCATACTGGCCAAATCTACAGGCTGCTATTTTTTTGTAAGAATCAGCTGTATTCATTCACACCTTATAAGACATTGGACTTAGGAAAATAAGTTGGAAAAAAAGAGGAAAAAACCCACTAGAATGATTCTTCCAGGACATCTCCCAAAAACCACTGGTTTAGATGGGATGTTTTAACACCTATTATCTATCGTGCTTTTCACAGTCAGCTCTGAGCCACTTCCCCTTAAGTGTGAATATTTATTCTACTTACATACAGTTGCTAACTCCGCTAACTGATCTGCCCTTTAAAGCTAAATGAAGTATGGAGATACTGAACTGTTGCCAGTAACAAGCATAGATAAAAGTTTCTTGTAAGTATACGACCAAGGTGTGATACTTTTCATTGGGTGTCCTAGCTTGTTTTGTCAATATGAAGTCTTAAATCTATCATTTGTTCTGACACACAGGTGGCAGCATTTAAAAAGGCCAGCAACAGAATGTCTTTCAGATATTTGACACACTCTGCCTCCCTTTAAACTAACTGGAATTCTTCAGAATTAATCTTTTATTAAGGTGGTCAAAAAGGATATTATTTTATGTTACTTTATTATTACAAACAATAGAAGCGACACCATTTTATAACTGAATTTGTATTTTGTTGCTATGTTTTCTACAGGAGTAAGATTATACCTCTCTTATTATGAAGCCTATAAAGTGGATTTTGACATGAAAGATAACTATCAAACTATAAGTCCTATTTTCTGCACTTAGGACTCAAGGGGAAATTTTTCATCTTGACTCAACAACTATCTCCACTGAAGCAGCCCTGGGCAAGACCCAGGCTGTGGGTTTCCCAGATGTGAATTTGGACGCTGTTCACATTCCTTATAGAGTTTGGAAGGAATAATTAGCTTCTAGCTATGCAGTGTTTTGATGTTATAAAATACAATCTAAATGCTTAATTTTGTCAGTGAGCACTGCTGATTGCTTAGGGGTTGATACGACTTCTTTCTGCACTGAGTCAGTCTGTGCAGGGAGTGTGTGCAGGGAGTGCTGTCTCACAGGAAGAGCTGAGGAGAGCAGAGACTGAAAGCCAAATCAAATGTCACATAAAAAGCAAGTAGTTAGCACACTGATAATCTACACTAGTGGTGGTATAATGTTATGTTTATTGCTTTTATAATCGCCAATAAAAGCACTAACTGAAAGGTTTTCCCAATGTAGCTTGCATAAAGTGCTATTCAGATAGCACAAGCAGATGATCATTTCTGTAATTCTCAGCTTATTCAAATGCAGTCTGTTTTACTAGGGGTTGGTAAATGTATGTGATTAACGTTTACTCTTGCACACACACAAATACACACAAATAGACAGAAATGACTGAAAAGTCTGGAGAGAGGCAAGGTCTGGCATGGTCCAGAAAGCAGCAAGTTATCCCAAAGCTCTGGCAAAGCTCTTCTTTCCTCACTGCCCTGCTTGGTATTTTAGTGTTGGTTTTATTTCTCATCACCCAATTTCTGACCTGCTTTGGACTAGAGATATCTAACAGTACTTCCATGAATCTGTTGGACAGACAACACAGCTAGGTGCACACAGTCCCAAAGGTTCCTGCAGAGCACTGATGGTAACTTTTTGACACAGGAGGAGTCAAAAAGGGCAAGTGTGCTGCTGGACCTTGCACTGACAAATAAAGAAGGACTGGTTGAGGATGTGAAGGCTGGGGGCAGCCTTGACTGCGGTGACCATGAGATGGTGGAGTTCAGGATTCTGTGTGGAGGAAGCAGGGCAGTAAGTAGGATCATAACCTTGGACTTCAGGAGTTAACTTTCACCTCTTCAAGGACCTACTTGGACGAATCCCATGCATTAGGGCTCTAGCAAGTACATGGGTCTAAGAGAGCTGATCACTATTCAAGCATCACTTCCTCCATGCTCAGGATCAGTACATCCCCATGAGTAAGAAATCTAGGAAATGAGGCAGGGGACCTGCATGGATGAGCAAGGAGCTTCTAGCAAAACTCAAATGGAAGAAGGTGGTCTACAGAATGTGGAAAGAGGTACAGGGCACTTGGGAGGAATACAGGAACATTGTCAAAGTATGCAGGGAAAAAATGAGGAAGGCTAAGGTCCATTCAGAATTAAATCTGGCAAGGGATATCAAAGACAACAAGAAGTGCTTCTTCAAGCACATCAGTAGCAAATGGAAGACTGGGGAAAATGTGGGCCTGCTGCTGAAAGCGGTGGGTGCCCTGGTGACTGAGGATACAGAGAAAGTAAAGTTACTGAATGCCTTCTTTGCTTCAGTCTTTACTGCTAAGGCTGGCCCTGACGCATCCCACTCCCTGGAGTAAGAGAGGAAGCCTGGTGAAAGGAAAACCTTCCCTTGGTCAAGGAGGATCAAGTTAGAGATCATTTAAGCAAATTGGACACCCACAAATCCATGGGCCCTGATGGGATGCACCCACGAGTGCTGAGAGAGCTGGCAGATGTGATGTCATTGCTGAGCCACTCCATCATCTTTGAAAGGTCCGGGAGAACAGGAGAAGTGCCTGAGGACTCGAGGAAAGCCAATAGCACTCCAATCTTCAAAAAGGGCAAGGAGGAGGACCCAGGGAACTACATGCTGGTCAGCCTCACATCCATCCTGGGAAAGGTGATGGAGCAGCTCATTCTGGATGTCATCTCTACGTAAGTGGAGGAAAAGAAGGTTATCAGGAGTATTCAACATGGATTCACCAAGGGGAAATCACGCTTGATCAATCTGATAGCCTTCTGCGATGGCATGACTGGCTGGGTAGATGAGGGGAGAGCAGTGGATGTTGTCTACCTCAACTTCAGCAAGGCTTTTGACACTATCTCATAGGGAAGCTCAGGAAGTGTGGGCTAGATGAGTGGTCAGTGAGATGGATTAAGAACAGGCTGAATGGCAGAGCCTAGAGGGTTGTGATCAGTGGCACTGAGTCTAGTTGGAGGCCTGTAACTAGTGGTGTCCGCCAGGGACCAGTACTCGGCCCAGTCTTGTTCAACTTCTTCATCAATAACGTGGATGAAGGGACAGAGCATGCCCTCAGCAAGTTTGCTGATGACACAAAACTGGGAGGAGTGGTGGATATACTGGCAGGCTGTGCTGCCATTCAGCGAGACCTAGACAGGCTGGAGAGTTGGGCAGAGAGGAACCTCATGAGGTTCAACAAGGGCAAGTGCAGGGTCCTGCACCTGGGAAGGAACAACCCCATGCAACAGTACAGGTCAGGGGCTGACCTGCTGGACAGCAGCTCTGCAGAGAGGGACCTGGGAGTGCTGGTGGATGACAGGTTAACCATGAGCCAGCAGTGTGCCCTGGTTGCCAAGAAGGCCAATGGTGTCCTGGGATGCATTAGGAGGAGTGTGCCCAGCAGGTCAAGGGAGGTTCTCCTTCCCCTTTACCCTGCCCTAGTGAGGCCCCATCTGGAGTACTGTATCCAGTTCTGGGCCTCCCCAGTTCAAGAAAGAAGAGGAGCTACTGGAGAGAGTCCAGCGGAGGGCTACGAGGATGATGAAGGGACTGGAGCATCTCTCCTACAAAGAAAGGCTGAGGGAGCTGGGCTTGTTTAGCCTGAAGAAGAAAAGGCTGAGAGGGGATCTTACAAATGCTTCTAAGTATCTTTAGGGTACGTGTCAAGAGCATGGGTCCAAACTCTTTTCAGTGGTGCCCAGAGACAGGACAAGGGGCAACAGGCACAAACTGAAGCAATACGAAGTTCCATTTGAACACGAGGAAGAACTTCTTCACCTTGAGGATGACAGAGTACTGGAACAGGCTCCCCAGAGGCGTTGTGGAGTCTCCTTCTCTAGAGAGATCCAAACCTGCCTGGACGCAGTCCTGTGCAGCCTGCTCTAGGTGAACCTGCTTTGGCAAGGGGTTAGACTAGATATCTCCAGACATCCCTTCCAACCCCTACCATTCTGTGATTCTGTGATTCTGTGATTCTGTGAACCAGATACAGATAATTTGCATTTCGTTATGATACAAGTGAAATGTGGGTTTAGGGTTCCACCAGTGAACCCCAGGGTTTTTTTAATAGATATTACCAGAATTTAAGACATAAACACAGAGCAATGTCCTACAAAGCGAAAAATGGACATTTATGAACACATACTCCAAAGAAATCTTTCATGTCTCTCGCTGATGCAGGACTTCTATCTTACTCCCTTCTTCCTGAAATGCCCAGGTTGGAGAAAGAATATTTGCTGCACACCTAGTTTATGTAGGTTTATTATTTTCTTGTGAGTTACAGCCAAGCTCCAAATATTCATCAACTGAAAGTCTCTAAGCCCTCAGACTTCATAGGAATTTTGCACATACAGAAAGGAAAGATTAATCAAACCTCTAATGGATTAGACAGACTAATCAAAAGGCAATAGCCAAGGAACTGAGGACCAAAGTCTTGCTCTCCAACAGCTTCTTTCGGTGACCTTTGGCAAATCCTTTAATTTGTGTAGCTTGGTTTCTTTGTGCAGTCACATGCATAGATGAGGAAAATACATGTAATCACTAAAAGGTTATCAATTCTGGTGGTAATAAAGAACACACAAGCACCTATGACAGACAAATAACTACAGACATTAGGTTTCTATTTACTTTTTAGAGGTAGGAGAGTTAATACAGATGTATGAAACAGTTCAATACAACTCAAAATGCTCGTAACTGGAATTCTTAAAGAAGTTCACTGTGAATTCAAAATTAGTCTCATCTATTTTAAGCCCAGGATGAAATAATTTTAATAGGTAGGGACAACATTTTCATTAAATATTTCCACTTTATAGGACTCTCTCTTAGCACTCATGTTACTTTGTGGAGAAACTGTATTTTTTAATCAAAACAATTTCAATACAAAATAGAAGTGCAGAAAAATGTAGAAACATTGCTAACAAGAAGTGTTCTGCAATTCTAAAAAAATTTGAAAAAAAAAACTGCTCACCAGGACACAGTATAATAAATATTACTTATAACTTATTATCGCATTACCTCTTACAGTGAGGAAATAAGTACTTTAATTTGGGAAATTTGGGCAATTTGGGGAATTTTCTCGCAATATAAGAACTGACGAAGAACCACTTTCTTAGAGGAGAAAAGATGCGTTAAACAAATGTCCAAAGATACTTTCATCCAAAGACAGGCAATGACAATGAATATGCAGGGGGGAGAAACCTACCGCTGCACGTCTCTTCACCTGTGTCCATATCTTCCAAATCTAAGTACTTGTGAACCTGCCATAAAAAACCCAAATTGGAAAACAGATTAAAATGTATGAATTCAATTTCTTATAGTACAATCTAGAGCAAAGCAAAAAAGGATTACATTGCCTCCTTCATCGTCTCCATTCTCCCCTGCATTTTTCCAAGAAAGCATGTGAATTTTCTTTGAAATGTGTAACACAAATGAAATACTTTTAAGTATAGGCAAAGATTTGCTGCCAAAATTGCTGCATATCAACTACAATGATAGGAAAGAAGCTCATGCTGTACAGCAACTTTTCCAGGAATTTAGTGGGGAGATGAAGAAGTAAAATATTTTCATAGGAAAAAGATACATGGTAAGTCACTCCACAGTTTTGCAAGCTCACTGCACATGGCACAGAGACAATACACTCTGTAAGCAAAGTAGAGCTTGATCCTTCTGTTTTGTTACTAATGGTGAACTGAATGGGAAATAAAAAAGCTAAGAATTCTTAAATTTTTAGTATTTCATCTGGGATATTGCAGTACTGTTTTTTCAGGCTGATGTCCCTTCAAAATGGTCTAAACTATCTAAAACATACCACAAGAAAAGACGTTTCTTACTTCAGGTAGCACTCTGCATTGATGCACAGGGTGAGAGTGAAAGGCTGAGAGTGAAAGGCCTTACCCAGCCGATGTGCAGAAAGTGTTACTGTGGAGGATTTACTATGTGCACTGAGTAGTCTTCTGTGTTGCCATGCAGCAAGCAGAGCTGCTTTTAGATAATTTCTTCCAGCCTGATTTGACACCATTCTCATCAACACTTACATAACCTTTACACTTTGAAAGTACATACTCCTGAACATTTGCAAAAAATTTTCTATGTTGATGCTCTCAACCTTCTTTCCCACAGATGGTAAAGAAATGCGTCAACAAATTGCAAGTACTTTGCAAATGAACAAAGCAAAAATCAGTTGCGTTGTACCCATAATCCCCACTTTGAAGAAAATCAAAGAAAACCTCACCTTCACTCTTTCAGACAGACTGAGATCATTTCCATCAGAGCCACCAGCTTTCCAGCTCTCATTCATCACTGTCTGTAGACAGACAGGCAGAAATACTTGTATGCAAGAAACAGACCCAAAATCACAGTCAAAGCTCCTACTGATTTAAACACAGAGATCCTTTATGGTATACTTAAAATTTTTTTTAAAATTGAATACAATGCTCCTGAAAATAGAATGTATGCAGGTAATCCTCTGAAATCCTACACAGGACCAGACCGAATCAATTGGAACAACAGTGCAAGTAATCACAATACGCCTAAAAAGCAGCATTTAGAACAGAAGCATTGTTTTCAATCACAGTTTTTACACTCTTTCCTTTCCTCAGGGTGGGCTTAACGATTACAGTGGCCAACTTACTGCATTACAGCCTCCTCCTGCTACGACGTTAGCAATTTTTCTGACACTTTCTACTATTACTGAATTTGTTTCTTAAACTGCTAATGTGACAAAAATGTGCAGCCATGCCTGGAACTTTTTTTCTATAGCAATAAAGACAAGTATTAAGATGTTTCATTAAATAAATGATAGTGGAAGTTGGACATCGCTTTACGGGGCAAAAAGCCAATTCAAAGTGGCTAAAGTAAGACACCCAAAGGCAGTCTATCCCAATGAGGCAACCATATTCTTCACGAGAAAAATTGCAAAAAGGTTCTTGTCACTGTTATTAAACAATCAACTGACAGAATGTCTTTGTTTTAAAATCCTTGCTTGATTCCACCTCAAAGGCATGTGCTAGTAGGGAGGAAAACGACAGCTTGCACACTTTGATTGAGGCCTGGCAGGCCCATCATTGGAAGGCACTTAAGTGTGTCACTCTGTGTATTGCACAAAATGACCTGCTACTTCTTTTTCAATAAAAAGTTTAAGAGTTAGATCACAGCTTAGTTATTTGTTACTCTGGCAGAATGGCAGAAGTTCTTAACAAGTGGACTCAGATTTCCACCTCGCTCTCTCCAGATGATGTCTGTCATTTTCCTGTCCCTACACATTAAATCCCTAATCTCATATGTTTCAGGAGATTAAAAATGCCACTGGCCTGCCTATTGTTTACTTTAGGTAGCTGAAGAAATCTAGCTTCAGTAACATAGAATTCATCACTTACTAAAATCCCCAAGAAACAAAATAAATATGTGCATGCTGGCATCCATACTCTCAAGACCTTTTCCTTTTTGCCAACCTCTACTGTTAACTGCAGCCTTCAGTGAAAGCATTACGAAGGTCCTTGCAGGGTGCCTTATTTATTAGTCAGATTATGGCAGCTCTTCTGCAGAGCAAATGCCACTGCCAAACGTGATCCCTGCAGGTGCCTCTGTAAGCATTACACGCTTAGGTAGTATTTTAAATATTTGCCATAGATGGGATAAATACCACTAGCCTCTAACATTTGGACAGTGTATCTCCCCATATTTTCATCTGTTTGAATGTGATGCTTGTCCACATGGACAAATGTTAATTTGTTACCTCATTCTCATTTGGTATCTGTGGTGGAAGAGACACCCACATTTCTTTGCTTCTTCCAAGTGAGCCATCCTGTTTATTTCTGTTTGATAATTCAGAAGCAGAAAATGTTTTTCTTAGGGAGTCCACTTTCTGTCCTGGAATTGTCTTCCCCTCTTCCTCTGCAAGGAGAACCACACCAGATCAGATAACATGATGCACTATCCAAGAAAAAGAAAAACGTGAATTTTGTTAGATCTAATATTGACTTGTTTTACCATTCACTTTTCCTCTCATGCTCAGAGCTTCCATGTACCTCAAACACACGTATTTTGCAATCTTTATCATAAAATCGAACACGCAGTTTGAACTTCAAGTGCACAGAGTATCGTTCTTCAGTACTGAAGAATTAATTGTCTCAAAAGCTTATGCAATATACAGAAAACTTGATAAAATAACCCAACAGCTGAAAATACCCAAAAAGCAAGACAGTAAGTAAAGTTACACCTTAGTTTTTATTTTTAAAAATTTGTTTAAATGCTGTTTGAATGCTGCACAAAATGGCACATAACATTTGAGCCCATGCCTTCACCTGGCACTCTAAACACCACCACATATGAAGAAAGTCTCTTCACTGCGACATGACTATAAACCCCACAGCGACTGCATGCACTCAGTAGGACTGTTTTAGGTGTACATTTTTAGAATTAAGACCAGAAACCCCCCTCACTCCTCAACACCAACATACACCCCCAACACTTCACACGCCTACTTTTAAAAGTCCAGCAACTCTACTTACGTGAGATCTGTGCTCACAAAATCACTTGATATCTTAAGCAGTTCAAGTGCACATATTCCTTCACATGCCTAACTGATGGTATAGCTTCTTATCAAGCACAAGAAAGGACTCTGATTTTGATCATAGTACAGCAATGTTCTCATCCAGAAATGGAGTAGTTGTTGTATTTTCTACCGCAGCCTCTTGGTATCACCCTGAGACGACGCGTGATGAACTGACCATAACCCCCATTCCCCGTCCCCCTGCGCCGCTTGGGGGGAGGAAGGAGAGAAACGGGAGTGAAGCTGAGCCCAGGAAGAAAGGAGGGGTGGGGGGAAGGTGTTTTAAGATCTGGATTTATTTCTCACTATCCTACTCTGATTTGATTGCTGATGAATTAAATTCCCTTTTCTCCCCAAGTTCAGTCTGTTTTGTCCATGATAGTAACTGGTGAGGGATCTCTCCCTGTCCTTGTCTCGACCCTCAAGTCTTTCATCGTATTTCCTCTCCCCTGTCCAACTGAGGAGGGGGAGTGATAGAGCGGCTTTGGTGGGCACCTGGCATTTATCCAGGACAAATCTAAACAACAGCCTGGATCTATAAGCTGATTACAGATGAGAACAAGTATGTACATGGAAGTATGGACTTCCCAATCAATGCTGAATAGCCTTTTTTCCTGCAACACGGCAAAAAATATATTAATCATGGCCAAAATACAAATATAGGACTTTTTATTTTAAAAGTCTCATTATCAAATAGGGAGCAGCTACAGGACAATCAATTCAAATGAACTTCACACCACATGTTCTTAATGAAAAATAAATGCTCATTTAACAGAGTTTCTCGGGTTTAGTTTGAAAAATCTACTTTGTAACAATAAGAAACACTGCAGTGCATTTCTAAAGTACAATTATATGTTACAGGCATTGAAGTAATTCTTGTGGAGAATTTTAATGATGTCCTTGGGGTTACTACATTGAGCCATCTACCAAAGAGTTATTAATCCCCAGGGACAGCTCTGTGCTGGAGTTACTAGGACACATAGAACGGTCTGGCAGTCTGGGCATAACCTGAAGTCCACACTCATCATAGTCAGGGTTCATAGAAAGTAAATTGCACCAGACCAGAGCAATCTAGCAAACAGGTTTTGATGCTCAGACCACAGGTGCATCCTCTGAATAATTCTTAAATCCCAGGTATCTTGATACAACATCTGGCTTCTTTCTGCTTTTTTAGTAAGTACTTTCCTAAAACAATACTTGGAAACAGCAATACATACGGGCATCTCTTCTTCCTACACACTCTTTTTTAAGCTGTGGAAATGAAGCAGTATTACACAGGAAACCCTCTTTTCAATTCTTGACAGCTAAAATTGTCACCCATTATTTCAAGATATTTTTACTGTCACCCTACTTTATAGGAAGAACTAGATGACTAGCTCAAAAAGCTTCAATCTTTTGTTATTGTAGTGGTAAAACAGGACGGACTTCCTGTTTTATACTCTGAACTGACAACTTTGATATTAGAGACTGACAAACCACAAAAGGATATTAATGAATTTTAGGGTATGTGTGCATTAGCAAATTATGCAGCCGAACATGTGCAGACCTATAGAGTAATAATAGGGACTGAAGACCCAGTATCCTCCCTGTGCACAACAGGAGCCTTTATGTATGAGAAGTAAGAAGAAGCTTCTGGAAGCCATACACTTTTCTCAGCCAGATCAATAGAAAGACAAAAGGCATCATCAACTGGAATGATCAGCAACTTAATTCCTACAGCCGACAGGCTCTGAATAAACACGATATTCCTGCACAAGCCCATGCCTATCTTGGACCCCACTGCAGTCATTCTTCTGGGATATAAATCAGATCATCTTTCTCCAGAATATAGGTTCTGAATTCTCCAAATAAAATAATATCACTTTTCACATCAAAACACCTATGACGCACAGTTAGACCGTTATAATTAGACAGTACACATGAACTGACAAACTTATTTTATTAGGTTATGTATTTTCTGGACAGCTGAGCTACTGTCACAGTTAAAAAGCCAGACAGATTATATGAGCTAATGAGAAATCAAGTGAATTCATAGTATTTATGTGCCATTTACCAACCCCAGACTACAACTAGAAGCACTATCCCTTTTCCTAAGAGATCCGTCATAAACTGCGTCAGAATTTTTTTTCTGGTTAAGACCATTGCAGAGTTATTGGGTTACAGAATATTAAACATTAGATTTGATGAAACATTCAAAACTGCAATGTGATACTAGATTCATGACTGTCAGTGAAGAAAAATTCAGAAGAAAAAAGTCTAAGCAACCCAAAGCAGTTGTGAAATGCAGGCTGCAGACAGAATATCAGCTATGGAACCATGTGCATAACGAGGCTATGCCACATAAATTGGAGGGAAGGAGGCAAATCAAACAGTACGTTGCTAGCCTCAAGCACAGTCCCTCAGGGCCAGAAAGATGTCCAAAGTAATTACTATAACCTATAGTTTCTCAATGCATGCATCACATAACTGGCTCTCTTGAAGCAGTAAGTGTCATGATTTCAAAAAATACTATTAAAAACAACACAAATTGTTCTAAATTTGAAGAAACTACAATCTGCAGAGAAATATCATAGCTGTATTCCTTTGACAGTGTTCTGAATTTCAACCATTTGTGTCCTTACTTTTGAAAGAGCAGGGGAAGGAGCAAGGATCACATTCAAGCCAGCAAGAGAATCACTCTGCCTTCCCTCTGACTAAATGATAATCGACTCATTATTCACAGTCACGGTTCTCAACCTGCCAAGACCCAAACACTGGCCTTTACAACATGTGACAAAAGTCCAAAACGAGGGATACAAACAAAACAAAAAGTGGCAGAAGGCGGCTGAAATGATGGCACGATTCACACTTTCACTCTGCTGTTTTTCAGTCTTACTTTCTATGAATTCCACTGTCAGTACTTTAACAATGAAATAACAAGCCAGCTTAGGTCTCTAAAAAAGTAAATCTGAGTCTCCCAAGAGTAGTATCCATCACAATTCTGTGTCACTGAAAAATATGTTGCAGACTTCAGAAACACTTCTATCGGAAAGTATATCCAGCTTGATGATTTTTTTTTGCTCCTGCTACCTATCCTCTACATTGTTTAAAATTCTCTTTGTCTTCCAATTTGGAAGGGAATCTTTTGACAATGTCCACTGATCACCCACATATTTCAAAGAATAATGGAGTCACTTATCACAAAGCCAAAGAAGAGAGCCACCAGAGCCACCATGATTACCTCCAGTCAATGAAATCTGTTAGATGAAATACTAGCCCCAGAAGAATAATAAAAGTATCACAGTTTGACACATTTCAAAGCCAGACCAGACAAAGCAATCAATAACATACTATAGAAAACCTGGCTTGGGATAATACACTGGACAAAACAATATGAACTACCAGGCATTTCTCATCTTTTTCAATTCAATGAATTCATTTCATGAACAAAAATTGGGTGAGAATGAGAAACAGGCCCCTTTAACTATTAAAAAAATAAAAATTAAAAAAAAACCAGCAAAGCTACTATTGTAAGTTCCAATTTACTTCTTTGTCCTCAAAATGCTGGACTGAGGGCAGCAAAAGGCCTCTGAATCCCTTAAATCCCTTCCAAGTTATGTTTTGATGGAAAACCTGGGATTCAAATACAGTGACTTTGTTCAGGACTCCTGCACAAAAAATAATTTTACTCAGAGCAGCACGATAACTGACTTGCACAGAGGTCACAAGTAAAAAATTCATGTTCATTCACTATCTCCATTCTTCAAACACATCATCAGCAAACAGCCATATTTTAAAACGAGAACAAACCCTGTCACCGAAATGTTTCCATAAATTACTTCCAGATGTTCAGAAGACCATAATACTGCAGGAGAGTACCTGTATTTACCTATTTGCAACTACGAAAACCATTGTATGCTGCTGAGTTCATTCACCCTAAATGCCAAGATGTAAGAGGAGAAAACAAATTCCAAGGCCAAAAATCTGATTTGTTGGGAAGATAATTTCTAAAGCCTTCTTTTTGTTGGGAAGATAATTTCTAAAGCCTTCTTTTTTTTTTTGATAATTCAATCAAACGAGCTCCCAGATTTCCTGAAGTTACCCAATTACAACCTGCAGCATCCCTCTGCTTGTACATCGCCTAGCGGAGAACAGAACGTAGTGTTTTATTTTAAAGGTACATAGCCTAGAAAACCTGCTCTGGTTTACACTGTCAAGCCATCTTCCTGTTCCCATGTATTCAAATGCATAAACCTCTGTAAATCAATGCAGTTTGTCCAACTTCACATGGCAAAAAGCCCAAGTATCCCACACAGCAAGTACCTGGAGGCTTTCCAGAATAGGGTCCTGTACGCCTGTCCATGAGTAAGAGCAACTCAGGTGCAATTCAGGCACCTAAATTTTGTTATGTAGTGCTGTTTTACGAGTCTTAGGGTATCCTGCCTAGCCTCCTGCTGCCACCCAGAAAGGCAGTGAATGTTCCATAGATACTATTTCCTATCTGCCAGCCCTCAGCAACTGAATTGTCTATCCCCCAGCTATCTGAATTCCTACTCATTCCAGTCTTACTCAACCAAAACCCTAATTTCGATGGCAGTGATCTTGCAGTAGCACTGAGCAAGCACAACTCTTCCGTCAAAGCAACTTCATTTACACAGTAGAGCAAATAACAACTTACTTGCCTAAATGTGCAAATTAGCATTTGCTACAGATCTTGAAAGTCCAGTATGTCAAACACTGTGGTCTTCCATTTCTACAGTTCAGCTCCAATTAACAAGGGCATTTTTGCTGCTGACTCCCCTTTCCTTCCCCGCAGTGTTTCCCCCGTGTAACTCACTCATGCCTATGGAATTCTTCCCTCTTTACACCAGAACAGAGATTCAGCTGGATAGCCTTTCACCCTAATGTCTTTGATCTTACCCTGATTAAATGACAAATAATCAGCAAATAATCCGCAAAAAGTATTGTTTACCTTTTTTTTTCCTTCAAAAAATGTCACCTTTTACTATAATAAATGAATACGGGCTTGATTTGCTTCTCAGTAATGCCAGTTTCCTAAGTAAATTTCACTACACCATGTGCTCCGCTAGGATAAATAACATATTCCATGGACTGGGACAAGTAGCTGCAGTGGGAATATTTCTGACTTAAAAGGGTAAACTCTTCAGTCCCAATTATTACTTTTGACTGCCAATTTTTGATACCCCCCTTACTGCAGTATGTTTAAAAACCAGACAGGAAAGGACTTTTTTTGTACGTGCTCCTTCAGGGGAAACACAAATGACTGTTACTCTCAAGTAAATTTCAGCCACTCTCACACACCTGCTTTAGCTTAATGTACAGCAATACTTCTTCAAAACTATCTTGGCTCCTAATTCCCAAATGTTTAACTGTTCTTTTACTGTATGTTCCTTAATGGAACCTGTATGTTCTGGTTTTATGTAGTGTTTATCTGTACCATTATCTATGTCTCTGTTGTGCTTTAGATAGTGTCAGCGTCAGAAAAAGGGCAATATTTCCTGTTTATACCACATTCGGTCCAGCCGATCATTTAAAAATACGTATTATTCTTCCACGGTTCAACAGTGCTGTTGCCAGATACCTTCTCTATTTGAATATTATAATGCAGTCAAGTTAAATAACAAGGCAAATGTGCACTTGACTATTTCAGCAGCCTGCCATGAGCAAAATCCTACTTCTTCCAACAGATGATGATGAAAAATAATCTTTAGAAAATTCAGAAAACCATGACAGAAAACTTCGAGCAGATTCTCCATTGGTATTAACCAGCTTAGTCCTACTAAGGGAGCTATGCCTCTTAATAGCTAGCAAGGATGAAGTGGTATCTATTACTACCAAGCAATGCCAACATACTAGATGGGATTTCTAGTTCTAACAACTGAGTGTTTATGTGGTGGGGGGGAAAAAAATCTTCATAAAGGCACAGACTGCACAACTGATAGCATTTTGCAGTTATATTTTGACAGCGTACCACGATATAAAAGCTGGAAGATGTTATCCAGATGTTGATAAAGGTGGGGCTGCTTCCAATGGCTTCAGAAAATCCACACTGTCCTTTACAGAATGAAAACAGTGTTATGTTTCAGAAACTGTGTTTGAGAGACAGTTTAGGAAGGACTTTAAATTAGACAGTAACTAACAGGAGAATACTAGTTCAGTGTACAGGAACTCTACACTTCTTTCTGAGTCTTGGCTACACTGAGCCATACTTTGAACCTTAGCTAAAAGAAACACAATACATCTGAGTTTATTACCTAAATAGGCCCTGTGTTTCTTACGCTTAATGTTTTTTTTTTTCTTTTTTACAGTCAAAGCAACCACAAGTATGCTTAAACTCATCCTCAGCACAAAGAAACTACCTTAAATGCATATGTTGGGAGCACTTTAAAAGAGCAGGTTACGTGCTAATAAATTAGGACAGGCTTGATTTTGAAAACCTTCTGTGTACTTGCATTCTAGAAGAACTCAGCACTAGCACGTGAGTAGGTAAGCACTGTAAGAAACAAGTGAATTGCATATAATTAAAAGCATCTGACATCTCCATACAAAGTATGCCTTTCTTAACAAATAATATCATAAAAGCATTACAGCAGTTGAGAACAAACTAATAACATGTCGGAGAGCCCAGGAGTTTAAAAAATGCTCAATTTTGGATGTTATAATTAAGATATTAAGGCATCTTCAAAAAGGACTGATTGCTTTTTTAAAGGCAAATACCTACTTTCTTGACATTCAACATTTCTATGAGATTTTATACTGGACACAGAAAAGCACACAAATCTGTAAAGACTTCAGCACTAAACTGAAAATGAGGTCACTTGATTTCTGTTTCTGATTGTTCTGTTGAGCCACCCTAAGGCTCTGATCTCTGACATTATTTGCTTTGTGTCATTTCCACCTCTGTAAAAGAGGGCTACCAGTGCTTCCTCACCTCACTGTAATGACATGAAACTTAGCCAACAGCTGCATTTAGCACCCTTCAATGATATTCAAGGCAAGGTGATGAGCTAGAGCAAGAGTTCATTCTGTGTTACTGCTTTTATAGTACTACAGAATTCTACCACAGCCAATATGCCACTATATGACGGAATCGGTATCAAAGTATCAACAGCAAAATTACTACACACTTCCCTTTTCCACATTCTAGTAAATCTAAGTTATGCAACAGAATGAAAATACATTTTTTTCCACCTGAATTTTTAGAAATTGTTTAGTAATAAAGGCATCACAGAAAAGAACAAAGAATTGCTATTAGAGGAGCACTATTGTTCAAGGGCTGTCAAAGATTGCAGGAGTTCGAGCGCCTCTGTCCTTATCTGCTGCTGCCAGTGAGCTCCTGTGCAAATGAACACTAGTCATTTCCTCTCTTTATGCCTAATTTTTTTCTGTCTATACAATGGAGATAAAGTACTTCGTACAGCAAATACCACTGAGATCTAAGGACAACAAATATCCATAAAACAGATCAGCAACTATCGTTTCAAAAGTAATCTGTTATGTTTGCATCCCTATGTTTGAGTTTTTTCTACATTTAGGGCTCTGTATGATATTTGATTTTACACTATATTGAATGAAGGTTACATAAAGAGAGGTACCAAATTTATGATCAATAGAAAATTACAAATTTTTTCTCCCAACCAATTCTTTCCAACGATCCAGCACAACACATCAATAAAGAGCTCTGAATTGACGCTGTTTCCCTATTTCATGCCCTGTTTAAGTTCCCTGGGGATGACAGATTAATTTAATTAGTTTTATTGAACTGCCTAGTTGCTTTTATTGGCGAATCCACTCATAGGAAGAAGGCTGCAAATTTCTCTCCGGGCAAGCATTGTCCTACTGGTCCATTTTTAAAATCAAAGTGAATTTCTTCTGTCATTTCTTATATATCTTTCTGCTGTGCTTTCTGCTGTTAAGACTCACATTTGTAAACTGCCTCCACTGGCACTTATGTAGGAAGTTTAAAGTTGTTTTTCCTAAACGTGGTTAACGAAAAAAGGAAGCAGACAGCTACCGTCAGACGGACTGTGAACTAAATACATCACTCAGTTTTCACCAGGGAATTAAACTAATCTGATCACAACACAGAATATGGCTCTTGCATGCCACCTGGAAGCAGAGAAGTGGTCAGCCATCTTCCACCCTCCGCTTGACAGCTTGCCGGGCACAGAACCATCAACACAGCAGCAGTGAGGCCACAAAGTATATACCCAAGGTTTAGTTTGCTTAGAGATAGTTTTGATCAAAGTCGACAAACTTCAATGCACTGCCAGGCAGCATGAGGTACATGAAATCAAGCAAAATTAACAGCAGGAATGAACTGAATTTAATCCCAGTGGTCAAATGCCCAGGACCACAGAAAAAATATGAATCTAAACTCAGGCCTGGATAAGAATTTTGTTCATGGCAGCATTTTTCTATGGAGTTCACTGATCCAGGACCCCATATTTTTACAGTGGGAGAGGAGTAATCTAAAATCTACATGAAAAATTTGAAGCTTGGATTTTTTTTTTTTGTTTTTTTCTGTATTTTTTGTAGAAGGTCAGGAGATATTTTATGCTTCAGTGAATTACCCAATCTTCCTCTGAGTTCAGAAAAATGAGCAGATGCTGCTTTCTAATTTCAGATATCATTTTTCTCTCCACCAGATTTCAAATGCTCTTCCTAAGATTTGAAAGAGCCTCTTGCCCTGTGTGTCACTTCTTTTAAAAGGAGGGGATTGGGTCCATTTCCTCAAGATTTTGTCCAAAGTTGTTCCAGGAAGCGTTTAGTTCTTAAAAGACCACTCATTGACCACATCTACAGAAATCTGTGTCATTGATTCCTTTGTAAATCCAGCTCTTCTGAGGCTTCTTCAACTACACGGTCAAGAAAAAACTCTTTAAGATTTTTCTTTGGACTTAAAAAACATCGTGGAGTTGTACAGCCTCAAACCAATTACAAGCTACCTGGTTTATTTTCAGATTGTTTTTATACTCAAAGCTAAAAGAACAAACTGACAAAACTAAATATGTAATTTAGCATAAGCATAAGGGGGTTCAGTGATTCTAAAAGCAGCACAGATGAATTAAAATGTATTAAAATAAACGAGTAACAAAATGAATACTCTTACCAATATCTTTGCTTTGGATTTGCACAAGAGGTGGTCATTTTTTTTCAGATGCCAAAATATAATAAATGCCTAAATACTAAAATCAGGATGATTAAATTTCCATATCAAAGATAAAATTTTATGGTCCAAGTAAGTTATAACGTATCTGTGTGCTATTTAAACCAAACACATATCACTAAATGAATTACACAGAATTTAGAAGAACCTTAGTTTGACTCCAGATCTTGTTCTACTTGAGCTATGAGAGTATCTTTTCAAATAACACAAGGAAGAACAGGATCTCTATTCTCACTCTACAGAGTAGCCAAAGGTAATATCACACATTCAGATATAAAAATACAACATTCTAAAAATGTTATTTTCTTGATTAGGCTATTAGCAATCCTTAAAAAGCCACTGAAAGTTAGGAATATAAAAATTCATTAATACTGTTTCCCATGTTTAAAAGAATGGAACTATTCTGTTAGCAGAAGACCCTAAAGTGTTCCCCAGGGGGTTACTCCAGGCTGACATTTATAGCCTTAAAGAGTTCTTTTTACATAGGTCAGAACAGTCAACAATGCTTGGATTTTTGTACCTGAGGTATATTCTTCTTAGTTTCACTGTGTGTAAATTTAACTAATGAGGAAAAATTAAACGTTAGTTAGGAAATCAGATTCTTATGAGATGCTTTTCAGAATAATGTATAAACTCCTGGTGAAAATATCCTTGTAATGCCAACTAGAGACCTAGTATAAATTCATGCACAAGTGAAAATCACCTTACACAAATATGATACCCTATGAAATCAGTGGGATCATATCAGTTATACGTGTGTTTTCTGTTTCCAATGTTATGTCACTCAAAAATCTATTATAGATTGTCATGTTTTTCATGGATTTTTTTTAAAGAGTTCCACACACACCACTGAATGGGCTTGGTTATTTGTGTATACAAATAGCTATCTCCATAATTAATTAAGCAGGATTGCAAATTCTGACATTAATGCTCATTCTACAAAGATTTAGTGTGTGGATCAACACCATTATCAGGCCAAATTCAGAAAGGTAATCTGAAAATCATCAGATTTTACTTGTCAGTAACCACAAATACAGCTCCACAGTGAATACCTGAACTCATACATAAAAGTGAGAATTCCTGAGGCCTGTTAGCAGATACTCTTATTAATCAATCATAGTTGCTTTAAAAAAAAAAAAAAATAAAGCCAAGTGACTATTTTTTAAATGCAAAATTAAGGAACTAAGAACGTGATATTTTATAAAGTATTTTGCACTGTTGTGATGCTAAAATGTCCTGTGCTTTAAGTGGAATTTTTGCAGGTCACTAGTTTATAATGCACACCAACACCTTTGGGTATTTCTAAGGGAAAATCAAGGTGGGAGGGAAACAAGCTGTGCTGTTTTGTTTACACCAGCATAGGAAACTGCATTTCTAAGCATTTAAATCAGCGAAAGCTCTACCTTTTATACAGTTTCTGTGGCAGATGCTATAGTGACAGTGAAAGTGACTGAAATACATGCTGAGGCTTTTTGCAAGTAGAATCATGATATGCAGCATGCTTCTAAGATAGGAGCTATCCCCAGTGTATCAATCACACATAAAGAAGACCAGAACTGAATTTTCAACCCTCTTATCTCATCCCCCAGTGTCTCCTTTCTCTTCTGTTTTTTATTGGGAGGAGACAGAAGGTTGCCACAAGATTATTTCTATGGCAGCTTCGACTCCCCCACTGGTTTTCTGCTCAGTACCTGTGACTGACACTTAGTTCTGCCTGAAGGACAAGGACAGAACAGACTTCTGAGTGCCAATCAATGCAGCATGCCACATGCTGTAATTGAAAAATACAGTCCTTCTGCAATAAGATGAGGACAACATTTGCAGTGCAAAGCTGTAGTAAAGAGAATTGTGAGTGATCTGTAGCTCACTTTTATTTTTATGGCACCTGCCTTAACATGGCCAAAAGAAATGAACCTGAGCTTCAGAATTTGGATCCAGATCTGAACTGCCTGTAATTCAGCAATGCTCAGCTCCAGGTTAAGCCCCACCTTTTACTTCGTCTGCAGAGCAGGAGACCTTTTCAGCCTAATCATCCTAATCTGATGTCCTGATGTGCCTTCATCCAAGTTATCTGTTAGCTTGGCACGCAGGACAGCATAGCACAGCAGTGTTGGTACATCTGTGAAAGTATCCAAATTGTACACCCCTGATCTTTGGCCATCTCATACTATTAAGTATTTCACTTATGCTCTTCTTCTTCAGTGGAAACTTCTCTAGCAAAACAATGCAGGGCGTACTTAGGAAAAGCCTATCCTTCCATATACTGCACACTTCCCCACCGCCCTACAGGGAGCAAAACATGGTTAAACACCTGTAGAGACCAACCTTAGCAGCCTGTGAACCAAGCTAAGGAAAACTGTCCTCAGGGATCCCACTGCTGATAGGAGAAACAAAAGCATCACACAGATTTGCCTACGGTCACAAAGCAAGTAAGTAGCAGAACGACACTAAATAATACTGTTTCTCTTTTTACCTTCCCTTTTGGCTGCGATTTCTAGCAGGGGATCTGGGAAGTTCCATACCTTTTGAAAGGTAAGTGAATGTATTTAGAAACTCTTCGTATGACTGCTCATGGCTATTAATAAATTGATCAAGGATGTTGTTGCTTAACAGTTGTTCTCCCATGATCCCCGCCTTGACAGTCAAGCAGGTGTATCTGCCTTAGTACGCTGCTTCTGCAACACAAAGAAAAGAGCAGTATGTATCTGTAGGCAGGAAACAAATTAACTGAAGAGTCCCTAATTCACATACATGAACACGAGAATGACAAATTTTTATTCTCTTCTTGTGAAGTTCTGATCTTGACAGTGGGACTTTACACATTTCCCCCAAAATTCAAGTGGACATAGTAATTTCAAGTGCAAAGGGAGACTGTCATCATTTATGCCCAGAATGTATGCCCTCAGGTAATATGGGCCACAGAAGTGCCAACCTCTCTCAGTGGTGTTCATTCCCCCTCACTTTCAGCCGTTCAGTCTTATGACCCCGGCCTTCTTTGCAGAAACAGTGACACCACTCACTAGGGTGTTGGATTTAACAACTGGGACACCTGTACATTCAAAACATGGACTGAATCCATCATTCTGCAGGTGCACTGCTCAGCCCACCATCAAAGCTGCTAAACCCAGATTTTGGAGGGCATGTTAAATCATGATGAGGTGTGTGTGTATGCTGAGACAGTACACAGCGTGGGGAGGGCATGATGGAACTGGGCAGCCACATAGGCAGACGAGGACTGCTCTCGGGAAGGGAACAAATGCTGAGGCGTGAAGGAACCCCACAGAGGCTTTTCTGGACTTGAAAGCTCCACTCTTCAGTCACAAAGCAACAGCTTTCCAGCCCATCTCCATCACTTTACCAGACTCTAATGGAAGTAATGGCCCTGAAACGGCTCTCAGTGAAGAATGCTGAAGTTAACCTTGCTCTTCATTTATAAAACCTGTGTAAATGCATTTTAACAGCTGTGTGATGCCACATAGTTAATAATATTACTGATTTTTTATAGACATAGGACTAGACAACTAGAAGCAGAAAAACACAGGTGAGGATGTGGACACATATAACTGGCACATTGTCTCACACAGTGGCAACTTATCTAAAAAATATAAATGACCAGTTTGCATATGTAAATGTGATAAAGATGCAAGAATGCATTACGCTATACTATATAAGTGCTTGATTTTCATGTGTTCCTGTATTTCTTCTCTTGGTTTACCAGAGTATTAAGAAGTGTCTTCTGGGAATGAAACTTTAATTCTTCAGCAAAACTTCAAATCAACTACACTAAGGAAAGGCTGCCAAGCTGATTTTAAACACAATCAAACAAGAATTGTTCAGAGCCCAGCAGGAAAACAAAGCATGATTTCTAACGTCAAACTCTAATTTTGTTGGATTGCCAGCTTGTAAAGAAGACTAATGTTCTGAAGATATAAAAACACACCCACACCCACATGACCTAAAGTTTAAGTTTTCTACTGTTTAAAAAAAAAAAAAAACAACACTATTAATCTCTCTGTGGACTGACCAAGCAGAATATAATTTACCAGACTCTCAGAGTGGTTTATGCAAATTACGGTGGTTTCAGAGGGAAGCAATGCCTTCTATTCCTCATTATTGTTCAGTTATTACAGTCATTATTTGAGGCTAATTTCATTATATGAAAGACTGCAGTGATTTGTAAGGCTAGTGTCTTACTTATAAGAAAAAAAACCCCATATATTTAATCAAGGAAATGGTAATAAGAACATTTTGTTTTTCTTTGGCATCTGGCGTCTAGGATCTCCAGGTCCTTGGAGATAACAAATATTATTCCAAATAACAGATGAAAAAACTGAGTCACCAAGAGTTTAAATGATTTATAAACAAATCAGAGGAGGGCTGTCAATAAAGCTTAGATTCCTTTACCCTAAAATGCTCTAGGAAGCTAGAAAATCGATAAGCAGTTTGGGGCAACAGTTGTATTCTTACGGCTGAATAAGAGCTTTCTCAGTGAATGACACATTCTGCAGCCACCAGGTCATCAGCCTGCAATTAAGCATCCAGACCAAGTGTCAGCAAAATGCTACAGCTCAACTCTTACTCTGCTGCACAGCCTCTACTTCCTACAGAACTTGGGAAAAATCAGATTTTAACATCCTCTACTGTTTAAGCTGTAGAGGAGTGACAGTGCAACAAAACTATGGATAAACAACAGGTTTTGACTCATTACAGTTGCTAGAAAACACAGTGCTGAATTCAACTTGACAAAGTTTTAGCCAAACTATGACTGCAAAATCCTCAATATCATCCTCATGAAAATGCAAGCACTGGATGCTGTCAGAGTATAATCTGACATTTAATACCTGAAATCTCCTGGCATATGGAAATTAGGAAGTTATCCCTAAAGGTTTTAAGCGCATATTTCATTGAGCCTATACATTTTCATCAAGCACGCACTTCAGTGTGTATGCATTGGGAGAAGCATCATCAAAACAGTATTACTTTTAAAAAAGAAAATATATATATATAAAATTCCCTGGATATTCCAAGCATGGGAAAATATTACTTTCTCAAGACTATCAGCCTTTTTTAATGGAAAACAGAACACATTTTTACCAAGTCTAAGCAATAAATCCAGAGTAGCTCTCCTATACCCAGTATAGTTATTACAGGCACTAGTACATGAGATCTGCTATCAACTATGTCAAAGGTATTCATCCTGGGTTAAGAAAATAAAATAACTTGAAATTGATAGGCCGCATTTCCTTATTTTTTCTTCTGAAAAAAACCCAAAATATATTTTGGAACATGAGTTCACTAAATTATTACTATTTTAATAAATCCTAAATTGAAAAGTGGGGAGAAAACCCTGTTTCTCATTTTGGCATCCATCCTCCATTGCTTTTTATAACAACTTCACAGTTTTGATTCAAAAATCTAAAGCAAGAAATAAAATGCAAAATGGACTACAGAGGCGATAGTCCAACACAGACTTAATCTTTCCTTGCACAGCTGTTATTTACGTCTACAGAATCATCTCATGCAGAGGAAAAACCAGCTAGGTCCTAATAAAAGCCTATCTTCAGTAAGCAGCACAGCCATTCACTCAAACAGTAGAGAGGAGGGACTGGCAGCTAGAACTACCTGTCGCCCCGTTTTCAGTTCTTTGGAAGAACTGCAGGGTGCTATTGCATCGCCCTAAATGAAAGCAAGCACAGTGGATGCTACTTGGAGAACACCTACTATCCCTGAACCTGAACATATGGTTAGGATAGATGGTACAACAGACATGTTCAGAAACGTATCTCAACCTATCAAGGTTTTTGTATTTTTCATTTTCATTCCACTTTGGTTTTCTGCTGCTTCCCACTTACTTTATTCCTGAGTGCCTCTGCATACTGTGTCATCTGCAGAGAAGTTTTGTGATGTGAACAGCTGAAACCAGGCTGACCAGGAGACTCTCACCTTTGCTAAGCAGCTAACTGGCAGATTCTACATGAGCAAAAGTCTTCAGCAATCATCCAATTCACAGCCTCAACACAATGACTTCTTTGAACTGTCATGAAAAAAGAGAAAATGTACAATTATGGATTGGAATCACCCACAATTTATGAATTGGATACAATCACACCTCTATGAATGAAATGACTGCATTGTTCTGCTAGAGAGCAACTACTACTGACACCAAAAACTTTTTTTTTCCCAAAAAACTTGGCAGTATCAAGATAAGTCAGGCAAGGATATCTGATCTTTTCCCTGTACTGGCTCTGGACAGTTATAGAGTCAAATATCAGCAAGTGATGCATTCAAGCAGAACCACACTTTATTCCTTTTGCATTTCACTCCTGCTCATCCATCCAAATTACTGTAATGAGGTTTCTTGAGGCGATCATTCATTAAGCCTTGCTGATCATCAGCACATCGAGCAAAATCAACTTTATTTCTCAAAATGCAATCTTCTTCCCAGAGGCTTAAGCCAAACCAGAAATCTCTGAACTGAACCAAAAAGGCAGGTCAAGTGAGTATTATCATGATTTCAGTTACGCAGTTATTAGTTCTATTAAACAATAAAAGAATGTGGTGGAATATAGGCTTCCTGTTTTATGCTGCATTTGTGAGTGCTTTATTATGTTTCTTTTAAATATAATATAGGCAATGAAAGAAAAAAATGAATTATTAAATGAAAAGAACAGTGAGCTAATCCTCTCTAAAAATTCACTAAAATCTTACATAATTTTCTTTTTCTGGAAAAAAAAAAAAATATTTCCCTAGTGTTTCTGGCATAGGTTAAAGTCGGGTTTCCACACCACAAATTTGTCTCCCAACAGTCATTCTCAACAAAGACAGGGATATTCAGAAATGTTTATTTACAGACCACTCACAGGTTCATGGGACACATCACTAAGTAGACCTGTTCTCAAGATTTTATAACCTATGTCTGCACAAATCAGACTGAACACCAACACATTATTTTTACATCTTATAATCTGTTACCACTGGTCAATGCCTGATCTTTTTGCCCTACAGAGCTAGCACAGTAACTACACCTGTCACAACTAACTTTTTTCAAAGGGGTCTTTAACATTTCAGATCTAAGTAGCCTCTCACAAAAGCAATAGCACTCTCTTAACAACCCACAATACAGAACTAAGCAACAAGCATTTCTATAACATCTCTCATCCATAAAGGTTTTACACATCAGTCTGCACTAAAGACCTTGAGTCTGGGGACTCTCTTGGCCTGGATGCTTCACCCACATAAAAGCTGTCACTTGTGATGGGGTTGGTTGGTAACGGCAATGTAGAAACGTTCTCTGTGGGTTGACCGCTCACGCAGTGAGGCAATACAGCAGGCATACAGGCAAATCTTATGTGTGCAGTGAGTTGTCAAGGGACCAAGCACAGAACCAGAGCTCGTTACTACCTCCTAAGGACGATGAGAAAGCACACTGTGATTCAGGACATTGGAGGGTCCTCTCCAATAGTTTTAGGAGCTACGTAACAGCACGTTGTCTCTTACAAAATAATGTAACATGCCAATCTGCCCTCTAGACAGCAGTACCATAGAAGTCACCCCAGGTAATATATGTACCCATATACTTGTGTAAAGCTTGCTCAAGGAAGCTGGTTTAATTACACACAAAATGAGTGACCTAGGTCCTATATTGTTATCAACCAAAATAAACTCTATCTGAAGAGCAGGGATTAGTACTTCTGGAGGCTAAGTATCTGATTCCTACTCCTTGCTGTCTTACTATGGTTTACGACATTAGTGAGTCAAGGAGACTCTAGAGCAGCATGGATTTGCTACAATATTATTACAGCAAAACCGAATGAAGTAGCACTTTTGCAAAAGGAGTAAACCTGTATCACATGACTGCAGTCAGAATCAATTTAAGCCTATCTAAGTGTCAGCTGCTCCCAAAAAGGCGACAACCACCCTCTTTCCCTCTTCACCCCCCAGCTTTTCATTGCAGCCCATCTCCCAGCCAGACAAAATAAACCACCAACATAAAACCTGAAACTAAACGGAGCAAACACCTATGTCCTGTTTCAAGGCCACATTTTCTGATCTGCCTTACACCCGTACAATCATGAGTGCCTGTGCAAGGGGACAGTGGGAACATGCAGTGGGAACAAGGGAAGGATGCAGGACTGCCCCTTCTGACAGCCTGCCATAGCTGTTTATGCAACCACGAAAGCACAGCCTCATCAGAAACATCACTCACAAATGGCCCAGAACACTCTGCTTCTTCCATGCTAGCAAAAGCAGATGTTACCAGGGTACTCCTACCCACCCTACTGCTAGAGCTGGAGTGCAGCGCATCACCCCCCAAGGCACTGAGAGGCATGCAAAGCTGGAGCTCGAGCCTGTCCTTCAGAAATGTTGTTGTCCATGGACTGTGGTCACCACCTTAACAGAGACCCCAAGATGGCATGTCGAAAGCAGGCCAAGTGAAAGGAGTGATTCTGGGAATTCCTGCCCCGAGAAAGACATAAAACGTTTTCAGTGGGGCAACACAGGAAGGTTACTCACGTTCCAGAAGGCAGTCAACTGTTTCCTTCTTGTCTAGACATCTGCAAAGCTACAGTTGCGAAAGAAAGCCCTCCCTGCTCCACTGTCCTGCCCTACTTTTCTTCCTCCTCCCCGTGCCCCACCACCTGCGGGGAGGCAGAGCTCCCGCAGCAAACCCGACAGCAGCAGGCTCTGGCCACAAGCAGGTGCAGGTCAAGTGAACTAGGGGAACAAACTAAAAGGAAAAGTTTCAATTACAAAGGAGAAAAACTTTCAGATGTGGTTCCTTGCAGCATCTCTCAATTCAATGTGATCTGCAACAGCTAATCCTGTTTAAATTAACTGGACGTTTGCCACTGCCTTCAGCAGGAGCCCTTGAGGGCACACACTTAATGCATCAGCAGTTGGCATGGATGGGAGCTGCATCTGCTTGCATAAGTGCATTACCGAGCCCCGGAGCCAACCTTTGCGATGGTCAAAAACATGTGCCTCCCGTGCCCAGCTCGCATGAGCTTTTAAGGGATATATCCAAGGGCTTTAATCGCAAGCCAGCACATTGATCCCGTTGGATTTCAGTGCCATTGTGCCAGTCCCGTCCACCATCACTAGGTTTTTTTCATGCATTTCCAATGGCTGCAAGAGCGCTGCTGCCTTTAAAGACCACCTGGAGGCCTATGGCAAGGGTACCATTACCCACGCACCAAGCACTCCCCCGAAACACAGCAGCCAGTGGCCCCAGGAGTGTGATCGTCCTGGAGCTGGCAGTCACAGCCCAACTGGATTCAATCAGCTATTTTAGGTGAGGCCTCCAAATAAAGCCCTGCCCCTCGCATGTTAAATACTGTTTACTGATGGTTTTAGATGAGACAGAAAATTGAAGACTGTAGGATGCTGGGCTCCCTGTGCCATTTTTTCACAGGTTTCAGTCGTGGCTAAATATCCAGAATATTTGCGTTCTGGCTGGCTAACCCTACATAAACGCGTAAGATGGCCTCCCCTTTCCCTGCTGAGCTGAAGTGCATTACTGCAATCCACGGGGAGCCAGCTATGTTCCAGCTCAGAGATAACTATATTTTTACTGGCTGACAATACGCTGAAAAGCCTGGAAATACCTCAGTGCAATTTGGAATGATTTAGGATGAAGAAGATATAAACCACATATTGTTTTAAGTAATTAACTGTAGAAGAATAAAATCAAGCGAAACAAACCATTTCCCTAACAGTGAGCAATCTGCTGAAAACATACTACATATGTCAATGTTATTAAAATAGAAATTGTGAAGGAAAAGTCTATTTACTCATTTTCGCATGGGTTCTCTACCAAATAAATTCAGGATGTAAATCCTAGATGTTCTTGCTACGACCTGGACAGTTCTGAACGTGATTTTCCTGGCTTGTAGATACACTATTTTGAAGCTCCTTGCTGCAGCTCCTCCAAAGCAGTTTGTCACTGACAGTTTCAGAAGACCAGCTTGGAGAGACCATGTTTTCTTCCAAAACTGACTTGCTGTTGCCAACAAACTTTAATTTCTCTGTCTTCCCAGGCCCAGTAATTGGAAAAAGAATTTCTAAAGATAAGGCATGTCAAATGGCAGAAGGAGAATAAAATGAATGTAAAATATTAAATGAGGCGCAGTTGGGGGTTGGATTTTTCACTTAGACATTTGTACCTCTTTTGCCAGTAGATATTTGATCACAGACCCAAACGAGGGTCAGACTATGTCAAGCACTTGGATAAGAAGCTGTCAAATATCATCTAGGCACTGCTGAAAACAGAAATAAATGTGATCCAAATGCCCTTAAATTTGGGGGAAGTTCTTCAGCATTCAACTCTGCAGTACAGTCTACTTTCATCTTTGTTTCAGAAGTAATGGGCCCATATGGATGCTACAGGGCACAGTGCCTTAGAGCTGCTGTGTTTCAGACGAGAAACGTCACCACATCCTATCTTACAGTTATTCAACGTCTCAAGGCAATTTTCACAAACATGCAGTATGTTTGCTTTGCTGTACTAATCAAATTCCATTTCAAGCGCTCTCTACTTCTATTCTCACAGCAGTTTCAAATGGGAGATGAGATATTTCTAAAATACTGTGCAGCAGATGTTGTAACTCAGGAGTGGGTGAAGTAGGGCCAGGAAAACAAAAGCAAGGAGCTATGAAGAGTGAATTGTTTTCCAGGTTTTTCTGTTTCTTTGTTGTACTATGTTATTCAAGTGGCTTATCCTCTGTGCCCCAGTGGTGCTAGCTGTTAAAAGGATATGTTCCCAGAAGACTTCCATAGTCTAATTATTTTTTGTTGGAGGAAAGCGCTGTGAAACTGATGCAAAATGCCACAGAAGGGTGCAAAGTTTTATTAGTCTTTTAAGGCCTGATCAGAAGGCCACTGAAGTAGAAAAAAGACATTCCCAATGACTTCAGTGGACTTTGAATTGGACTTTTAGTCAGCCCTCACTCTCTGGGTTGCATGCATTTGTCATTTCCTTTGCTGTTTCAACGCCACTACCCACTTGCAGCAGAGCATTCCCGGGGAAAGCAGCAGTACGCCAGTCAGCAGGAGTTGTTTTCTTTTACTAGCTATTGAAATTATTTTTTTCTTTGAACTCAAAAATTACTTTAGGTTACATTTTTATATTCCAATAGCACTGAAAAATTCCAAAAAGATCATGAGCTCGACAAGGTTTCACAGTGTAAAAAATCACACTGTAAAGGAGCGCAGACTGCAGACATTTACAATCTAACTAACAGACATCTACTGTCACTCTGATCTGATTCTACTGCAAAGAGTTAAAGCTTCTGGAAGCTGGTGGGTTTCTTGTTGTGCCATCTGAAGACAAGAGAGGAAAGAAAAAAATAAAAAAACGGTCACAACCAGTTAGCCACAGCAGACCGAGTTCTCAGGAGCACATCTGCAAATTAAGCAGATGGATTCCCCTCCATCAGGCTGCCTCTCCACGCCACAAGCCCCTGTGCTGTCACAGAAGATTCCTCAAAGTGCTCACATTTGAATTCCAATTATATAGAAAGATTTCGGAGGACGCAAAAAAACCCTATCAGCCAGGTACGTCTGACTTCTTGTTTTGCCCAAAGCAAACTTGGTTGCTACACTTTGCAAATGTTTTGAGAAATACTATATAAAAATTTCCTTCCTTAAGCCTGTTTATGGAGGACTTCAAAGCTCTGTGGGTGTCTGGCTATGATTTTGAATTTGGCAACAGCACTTGCTTTTCAGGGGTATGCTTTTTCACTTTGCAAAGGGAGAGCCTGATAATCAGTCAGAGAAAAAAAACAATATACAATATTGCAAAATAAATTTAATTCTACCATAGAGCTCTGTGTTCATGCCAAGTTAAAAATAACTGCAAACTAATGACATAATTCAATGGTCAGCAATGACCATTTACCAACTAAGACTCCATGCTATCCCGCAATCCATTCTCTCAGTGTCCAAGCAGTGTTCAAATATCTTATCTTTGTGTAAATGATAGGTGCTTTGGATTTGCTACAGTTCATAAGATCAAATGATTCATTATTTGGTAGCATTCAAATTACTGTGAAATTATTATGAATATGGAATTTTTTAATGTTGACAAATCTTAACATGAAATGTCACACTAAACAACAGTACTGAATATTCATTGTTCTCTTGTTTAAAAAGTTTTTGTTGCCTAACTGGGTAACAGGCACAGCACATAGGTGAACAATTACTACATAGGGTCAAGGAGAATAATAACTATTAAACACCATTTGGGAGTGACTCCGTGCCTGAACATAGTAATCTAGTGACATTTTATAAACCCTAGATTTACTAGGACCTAGCACACAGGACCTATGGGAGACTTGCTGCCTTCCACAGCAAAAGCTAGAAGACAAGAAGAATATCCAAAGGCATACGAAATGTCACTTGACGTTTAGGTGCCTGAATCCTACCCCTTGTTTCTAAAACACATTAATCCTATACTTCTCAGTGAACATTTTATATAGTTTCTGAAATAATACCCTACATACAAAATTGTAACTATGTCAATCTATTTCCATACTAAGCACATTTCATATTACATTAGCCAGTGCTTTTAAAAAGCACCTTCTCTCTTCATTTGATCCTTCTGTAAATAAATCTCCCAATGAATCCATACAAATCTGAATTCCTTGTAATCCCTTCTTGCCATACAAACAACTATTAACCAAAAACAATCAGCTCAAAATCATAAGTTAGATTTTAAAATAAAACAGGAGATAATATCAGTTTTCTTCTTTCTGTTAGCTTAGCTTCTAGTTCAGATCTCTGCAGTTCACTTCTCAAATACAGGGGTTAAAAAAATACAGGGGTTAAAAGCAATGCTGAGATTCTCACTTATTCGTATAATCCTTGGAGCTTGATATTTCATAAAAATATCAAATATGATGAAGCATGACTCAAGTCACCACAACTCATAACTGTTTATGTAACTCCACCCTTCTCCATTTACCCATCTTTTCTTCTCGTAGTGTCTTTTTCCCTCTATCTTGTACTGCACCACAACAAAGGCATTTGTCTCTTTCCCTCCACACTGGCACCAATGCTAATTCAACTTCACAGTGACATGGTTTTGACCATAAAGCCACAAAAAAACTTTAAACTTTTCGGTTATAAGGTTAGGTTTCTACCTTCTAGGCTCCCTGAAGCTGCTCAGGGTCAGATGAGCATTGCCCAAAGGAATCAGTGGTGTTAGAAGAGGTGGAGGTCAGCATAGCCAAAGATCAACCACACTCTATTAAAACACAGTAATTAGCATTAAACAATGTGGAAAGCCAAAGCAATTTCAGCAAGTGCCTAAGGAGCTACTTCTGTCAGAGAATCCAGGATAAATATTCTCTCCTTTACTTACTGAACTGCTTGCTTCTGTAAAGTTCAAGAAATATTAGAGGCTGACAAGGAGGAAGTGTGTTTCAGTGTGTTTATTTAACCAGTAAGTACTCTGTGTCTATCAATCTCACTTTTAATCATTTTCGTTGGTCTCTTCTCCACTTTATGTCTGCAAAAGTCTCTTCAGACAGTATACTCTTCCGAACGGAGTACTGCTCGATACTTGGGCAATAGCTTGCGACATTGTGGACACTAATAACTGTCCTATTTGGATAAAGTATATGTAAGAATATAAGATGAATGCCAGCATTTCAGCTAAATTGTTTGCCATTTTTAATACTCTTGTTAGACTTCAAATCTAAACCAGCAGTCAAATGTAGAACGCTAGTGTTACAAAACATAGAACACTAACTTACAGATGTGCTCATAGCACCTTCAGTTTGGAAGACATATTACTTGTCTAAAGATCCCGTAAAAACACAGAAGCTAAATAACCACACAATATGAAAGAAGAGACAAAGGAAACCTAATCCAGTAAACCCAACCTAATGCAAGCTCCTCTAACACCATTTTTGAATGGCCGTAAGAAACAAGCAGCAGAGATTCCTGTTTAGCTTATCACCTGAAGATAAGTAACTGGGCAAATCTTTCTTCATGCAAATAATAAGGACAAAACCTGCTGTGTATACCAACATACTCAGAACAGGGTTCACTAATTAAATTCATCTCAGTGCAGTACTTCTAAAAAGGAATCTAAATGTAGAAAAAACTACCACCTTCAGGGCAGAGGCATTAGGACTGGCTACACAGAGAACAGAACTTCACCATGCTCTTTGAATGATTCCACAACGTGCAAAAAGATAAGACAGCTATTCCAGGGACTGTTTTTAAAACAGACTCAGTAGTGGCTAGGACTACTTTGTCCATGTGCTCTGGCCTAGGCACACCTGATCAGGCCCACCCACCTTTGAAAGCTTTCAGTGACAGATCCATACATTACCAGAGCAGTTCACGTACCAGAAAGTGGAGCGGGCAGGCAGTACAGGAATGTGGTACAATGGTTCCTACTGTGCACGGGAACACGCGCTGACAGCAATCTGAGGCAGTCAGTGCCACCAGTTCCCATGATTTTACAGTGACTCTTACTGTACACTCTGTTGTTCCGGAGTCCCCAGGTTTTCACATCACATAACTGCAAGATACCGATCCTTCCTTAAAAAAGAAACCCTATGTGTCTTGGTCTTGTTGCTATAGCAAAATTAAAAGCAGAAGCAAGGAAAATATGAATCCCAAAGACTTTGAAACAAGGAATTATATTTTAAAATGTAGAGGGTTTATTCTTTTTCAAGTATGGTATTTGAAAGCTAGTTCACAACTTCAAATTCTGGGGATTTGGCAAAGGCTGGGAGAGAGAACTTGGGACATTTATTAACAGGCCCAGCTCTGTGAGTGCGCCAATGAAGCGGGCGCTTGTCTCCCTCTCTGGTGTCTGTGCTCTCCAAAGCTTGCTCACTAGTCAGGCTGACCACATAAACTCTTTTAGACTTTTGAACAAACAGGTAAAAAAAAAAAAAGATACCCCTTGAAACCTATCACGAAAGCACCAGCAAACACCAAAGATACAGAATGTGACCACACTACGCAGACGCCGGGCAGCGATACCCCAATGCACACAGCCACCCCGGGCAGGCTGCCCAGCACCAGCGTGCGGGACTCACCCCAGCCCTCCCGGCGTCCGCCTCTGCTGCCTCAGGGTGCCTGCGTGGCCAGGAACACGGCTGGCACCCGCTGCTCCCACCTCTCCTCAGCAAACCTGGGTCTCTTCCTCGGAAACCTGCAAAACGTTCAACTGGCGTCAGCATTCGGCTCGGCCCGCGCTCACCGCAGCTCACTGACTGCGGAGCGCGGCGGCGCGTCCCGGGCCAGGGGCCGGGCTCAGCGGCCTGCAGGGGAGGGGAGCCCCGGGCCCGTCCCGCCAGCGGGGTCCCTCTCCCGGGGAGCAAGGGAGCCCCGGGCCCGTCCGGCTGCCGGGGAGCCGGGGAGCAGGGGAGCCCCT